>MDTG01250461.1_pt1 | contig 11996 bp, 12 predicted proteins | sample 811421 | NCBI WGS metagenome assembly MDTG01 (sample SAMN05326645, study PRJNA326480) | marine metagenome | isolation source: seawater | place: Pacific Ocean: South East | collected 2011 | reverse complement strand
TTTTTAAAAATAAATAAAAAATGAATATTTTAATTACTGGTGCAAATGGAATGGTGGGCCAAAATTTTTATAGAATTTTAAACAAAGAAAAAAAATTCAATATTTATTTAACCTCTAAAAATAAAAATAATTTAAATAATGGAATTAATTATATTCAATGTGATTTTAATATAAAAAATTCTTTTAAAAACCTAAAGAATTTTGTAAATCCCGATTTAATAATACACTGTGCTGCAATGACTAATGTTGACTTGTGTGAAATAAATCAAAAAGAGGCTTATAAAATAAATGTCGACTCTTCAAAATTATTATTAGAAATGTTTAGTGATAAAAAAATTATTTTTATTTCTACAGATGCCGTTTTTGGTTCAAAAAATATCAATACTGAAAATAGTCATCCAAATCCAGATAATTATTATGGTTTAACAAAATATTACTCGGAAAGAATAATTATGCAAAATAAAGATAATGTTATTATAAGAACAACACCAATAGGTTTTAATTACTTTGAAAATTCTGGATTTTTAAATTGGATTTTATCCTCAATATACCAAAAAAAACAAATAAATATATTTGATGATGTGTATTTTAATCCAATACATACATCTTTGCTTTTAAAATACATTTTGCTAATAGCTAAAGAAAATATGAATGGTACTTATCACATAAATAGTAATTTTAATCATTCAAAATATGAGTTTGTAAGGAAATTACTATTCAATTTAAAACTTAATTCTTCATTTGTAAATAAAGTTAAATTTAATAATTCAAATTTTAAAGCTGTAAGAAACAAGAATCAGATTTTGTTATTTAATTCATCAGAAAAAAAATTAAATATTAAATATCCTAAAATTAAAGATAGTTTTAATGCTATTTCAAATGATTTAAAAAATATTTTAATTTTAAATAGATTATCTACAAATGACTAATCTTAAAAATTTTATTCAAAAATCTAAAAATTCTCAATTTAAAATTGAAAAAATGAGTGAACAAAAAATAAAATATTTTTTATCAATGTTTGTGGAATATATTTTAGATGATAACATTACCAAAAAATTATCTAAATTAGCAGTATTGGAAACTGGATTTGGAAACGTTAAAGATAAAATAACAAAAAAAAATAATAAAACTAAAGGATTATTTAATGATCTAAATAAAGTTAACTTTGACGATCAATTTATTAAGTATCAAGAAATATCTAAACCTGTTGGATTAATTATAGGTATTACTCCATCAACAAATCCAGTTACAACATGTATAAACTATTTTATGAATTCTTTTAGATGTAAAAATTCAATTATTATTATTCCAAATTTAAGAACATACAAAACCATTAATAAATTAATAAAGTTAATAAAATTATTTTTAAGAAATAATAATCTTCCCCCATACTTAATAAATTTACCAACTGAAAATTTAATTAGAAGTGATGAGTTAATTACTCTATTTGATTTAAGTAATAAAATTATTATTACAGGTGGTGGTCAATATTTGAGTTCCGCAGTTTCAAAAACAAAGACTCCAATTTTATCATTTGGTAAAGGAAATCCTCCGATAATAATTGATAAGAAAATATCTATACCAAATGCTATTAAAAATATTATTATTTCTAAATCATTTGATTTTTCTACAAGTTGTTCATCCGATAGTGTCATTATCGCTGATATTAATATCTATCAAAATGTTATTAAAGAATTAATTAAGCAAAATTGTTATATATTAAATGAAGATGAAAAAACTCATTTAAGTAAAATTTACTTAAAAAAAGGTGTTATTAATCCTTCATTAGTTGCTAAAAATCCTAATATTATTTTAAAAAAAATAGGTGTAAAAAAAATTAAAAATTATAAATTAATTATTTTTACTGCAGATTTTAAAGACAATAAAAAATATTTATTTAATGAAAAAATTTCACCTATATTAACATTATTAAAATCTAAGAACATAGAAGACTCAGTTGAAATAGCTGAAAAAATATTAGATATGTCTGGTATTGGTCATTCAGCTGGAATATATTCAAACTCTCGTAAAAATATCAACTATGCTGCAAAAAAACTAAAAGTTTCTCGTTTAATTGTCAATCAACCCAATTCTCAATCAGCAGGAGGAAATAAAGATAATAAATTACCATTCTCACTATCATTAGGTACAGGAAGTTGGGGAGGTGATTTATCTAATGATAATTTAACTTATAAAGATTTCATTAATACAACAACAATAGTATACAGTAAAAAAATAACTTAAAACCAATAGCAATCAGGTTTTTTTTTAAATAAATCTAAAGTAATTTCAAAAAATTCTCGTAAATTAAAAATATATAATTCACTTTCATTTATTTTATAATATTTTAAATTACCCTTACTCTCATAATTTATAAAAATTAATTTGTTTTTAGATCTTTCTAAATTTCTATATTCTTCTTTTAAAACAAATAATTGATATGTATCTTCATATTCGTTTCTATTGAGATCTATTATTTTCTTTTTAAAATTTTTTAAGAACCTATATTTAACATTTGAAATATATTCGATATAATGAATAACAGATAACATAAATCTTGGATGCTTTCCAAGAGCCATAAAATATGAATGAGTATTATTGAAAAGTTTGTCAAATACAGAATTTTTGTCATATGGGTTTTTAGAAAAACTTGATGTTAGTTCTTTAGCCTTTGGTCCAATAGCACTCACTGACCAAAATGGATGTAAACTCCTATGACATTCACTTTTTTTACGTAAGTGTTCTGAAAATGCTCCCATTTTATGACTTGGGGTTCTTGTTATATCAAAAACTGTTTCATTATTTACTAAGTTTAAACTAGCTGTTGGAAAAACAATCGTTAGACTGGTATTTATTTTAATTAATTCTTCAAACATCATATCCATAGATGCATTTTTATTATTATTTTCAATTAAACCAAATTTTGACATATCATTAGCTACAAATAAATATTCCATTTCTTCTAATCTTAATTTTTGCAAGCATTTATTATATTTTTCTAATTCAATTAAATTTAACATTTTAATCTTATACTTAAATTTTATTATTAGTTATGGGATAGCAAAATAATTTTTGAAATTTTGAAAAAATTTCATTATTATCATATGAATGATATCTATTTTCTAACATTAATTGAAAATTTTTTAATGTATTATCTATATCGTATGACAAAATATTTTTCTGAACTAACTCTTTGTTAAATTTTTTTCCATCTTGTGATGCCATTTTAAATTCATGCTGATTAGCAAAGATTATAAAAGGAGTATTTGTATTTATAAACTCTGCAACAGGAGTGCTAATCATATCTAAAAATATAAAATCAAAATCCATATATATATTTAAAGGTTTAGAAAAAGATAATTTAATTTTTCTATCTTTGATCTCTTTATAAAGTAAATTATAAATTAAATCTTTTTGATAACCTTCTTTTGATGTATCAAAATTTTTATAAACAATTTTTAGATTATCGTATTTATATATTATTTTTTTAAAAAAACTTGATATTTTAGACTTATGTAAATAATTTTCGAAAGGCATTACTTCATCAAAACTGTTTAAATAATACTTATTTGGACCCCCAATATATAACATTTTTAAATCGTTATCTTTTCTATTATTTTGATATTTCTTAATTTTACCAAGATGCAAACTACCTTTATTTCTTATTTTTATTTTATATTTATCTTCTACACCATCCCATCTTTCAGATAATTTATCTCTTCCCCATGCATAATAATAATCCCCAAGTTTAAGACTGGTATAATTTTTTATAAAAATAAATTTTTGATCATAAGTATAAATTTTTGAAAAATTTGTAATACCATGTTCATGTATTATAATTTTAGTTTCTTCGCTCTTCTTTATTGAACAAAAAACTTTAAAATTATCATCAAAATAATGCGCTACTACTGAATGAATTTCTCTAATTTTATGACTGTTTAGATATTTCTTATAAAATTTTAATTTATCATTCAAATTCTCTATTAAAGAAATAGGAAGAGAATGTTCTATTATCTCAGATACTAACTTAGAAAAAATCGAAATCTGATTCTGATTCATATTAAATTCTTTTTCTAAATAATTTAATTTTAATTTATTAAATATACTCTTTTTAATCTTATTTCTTATATCATAATCGACTTCATCATTAGTATTTTTTTTATTATAAATATTTATAATATTCAATTTATTAGAGTTTAGAAAGTCCGAGTCTTCAAATATTATAATTTCTTTTTGTCTGTTTAAAATAATTTTTTTTATTATATTTTTAATTTTTCTCTTTAATCTAAAATAATAATAATTAATTTTGTTTATTTTTTTAATCTTATATTTAAAACTTTCATTAAATATTTTGTCAAAATCAAAATTTAAAATTGTTGATTGTTTATCAACGATACTCTCAATTTTTGTATAAAAATAGTTATTTAGTTTGGAATTATAATAAAAATTCCTTGTAGAAATCATCGAAGATAGATATTTTTTATCTAAATTAAAATCTTTTATATCATCATTAATTTTAATAGACTCTTTATTATAAATTATAATTAATTTTCCGATAATATTTGAATATGAAACGTATACCAACCATCTAAATATACCTTTTGCATTAGATCTATTTACTTCATTATCTTTAAATAAATTGTCAAACACTAATACAATACTGTCTAAAATTGTTTCGACATCGCTTACAAAATTTTCTATTATCTGCTCTCTTTTTATTTTCATAGATTTTGAGATCAAACTTTTAATTTATAAGGATGATTTAAGTTTGTTTTGAAATTTCCCAAATTGTAATTTTTAAATAATCTATATCCAAATTTTATTATCTCATTCCTTTTTTTAAATGATAAACTTTTATTATGTTGTCGATAATTCCATAAATTTTTTTTTATATGCTTTCCTTTATTGTTATTTAGTATCAATTTTATTATAAATTCGTAGTTTTCAAGACCACAATTGTACACATTATTATTATATAAACCAACTTCAAATGATGATAGTTTTCTTACTAATGTTCCAGACGCTAAAAAGTCTCCCCTACTTAAAATTTCTTTTTTATTAAATGAAGGTAATTTAATATTTTGTAAAATATCATTTTTACTATCTACTATTTTATAATTAGAATAGTAAAAACAAAAATTTTTATTAATTTCCTTTACAATTTCTGTCAAAAAGTTTTTGTCTAAATAATCATCTGCATCGAGCCTTACCCAGTAATCTCCTTTTGATATATTAATCCCATAGTTAGCAGTTTTTTCGAGACCTTGATTATTTTGCAAGTATACACTTACTTTATTTTTATATTTATCTAAAATTTTACTAGTTTCATCAGTGCTCCCATCATCAATGATGATAATCTCTTTATTTAGATAATCTTGCTCAATACATGAGTCAATGGCTTTTTCTATATATTTAGAGTAGTTATAAGATGTTATGATAATAGATACTAATGGTTCAAATTTCACGCTACTCTAAATCCTTTTTTTCTATTTCCTCACCTTTTTTAAGGTCTCTTTTAATTTTTTTTCCTATAACATTTTTTATCTGAAATGGATCTAAACCATTTTTTGATATTGGCCTTAACATTATTAAATCTTGTTTTTTAATTTTTTTATTCTTTTTAATATTGACATTAGCTCTTATTGATCTTCTTTGAACACTAAGGGATTGAATTTCATTTTTCTCAACTTTTTTAATTCCATCTCCAAGAGAATTTTCTAGTTCCCTAGTTTTTTCAACCATTAAATTCCAAGTTATAGGATCCATTGCAAAATTATGATCTGGTCCAATTCTTTTATTATCGTCAGTAAAATGTTTTTCTATTACTTTTGCACCTAATGAAACTGCTCCAATTACCGTTGTGTGCCCTTTTGTATGATCAGATAAGCCAAGAATCAAATTTGGAAATATTTTATGATATAATTTTAGAACATTTAAGTTTATAAAATTAAAATTATCGTTGTTCCCTGTATAATTTGTATTACATTGCATTAAAATAATATTTTGATTATTTTTTTTTATTAAATTAACGGCTCTTTTTACTTCATTTAAATTCGATGCACCGGAGGCAATCATTATTGGTTTTTTGTATTTTGATAATTTAGTTAGCATCTCGCTCCAGGTTATATCTCCAGAACCAATTTTCCAAGCAGAAGAAAAAGCACTCAAATATTTCAGTTGATCTAAATCATATGGAGATGTAAAGTAATCTATATTATATTTTTGACATTCCTCATATAACTCTAATGTCCAATTTAATGGCAATGAAGCTTTTTTATAAACATTAAAAACACTCTCTTTCCATTTTGACTGATGAGTTTTGATCGATTTTGATAAATTTTTGAAACCTATGTCACTTACAATAGTTTCAGCATTAAAATTTTGAAATTTTGCCGCATTTGCACCTGCCTCAGCACATAATTTAATTAATTTTTTTGCACGTTTGATACTTCCATCCCAATTTGCTCCTATATCTGCAACAAAGTAAGTTTTACTTTTTTTTGAAATTATATTTTTGCCAATCTTAATGCGTTTGCTCATATTTGCATATAAATATTTAAAGTATCATTTATTGCATTTAATTTAAATATATATCTTAAATTTTATTAAATATTTATCGTTAAAATACAAAATAAATAAATTATGTTTTATTAAGATATCTATAAATATATAACTTAAAATTTTTTTAAATATTTATTTTTTCTGATATAATAAAATAAAAAATGTCAATCAATATCATAGATCCAATTTTAATTACTGGAGCAACTGGCTTTATTGGTTCAAATTTGTTAAGATATTTTGTTAAAAAAAATATTATTATTAATATCATTATTAGAAAACAATCAAAAATATGGAGAATAAAAGATTTAATTGATAGTAGATTAGTTAAAATTCATTTTTGCGATTTAAGTAACAAAAAAAAATTGGATCTTTTAATTGGAAAAATTAAACCTAAAACAATTTATCATCTTGCTACATATGGTGCTTATTCATATCAAGTTGATCAAAATTTAATAAAAAAAAATATATTAGACAATACAATTAATCTTTTTAATGCATGCAATGAACATAAGTTTAGAATATTTATAAATACTGGTTCAAATTCTGAGTATGGATTTAAATCAAAAAAAATGTCAGAGAATGATATTCTTGAACCCAATAGTTATTATGCAGTTTATAAAGCCGCAGTTTCACAGTATTTAAGATATGTTGCAATATCAAAAAAATTACCAATAGTTACAGTTAGACCATTCCATGTATATGGTCCATACGAAGCACAAACCAGACTTATTCCAAATTTAATTCTTAATTTAATTAATAAAAAAATGATTAATCTAGTATCACCTAAAATTTCGAGAGATATGTTATACGTAGATGATTGTGTTGATTTATATATTAAAATATCTTCAAGCAGGAATAATTTTGGTGCAATTTATAATATGGGCTCAGGTTCTAAAACTAAAATTAAAGATATTGTTGAAATAGCTCAAAAATATACTAGAACAAAAAAAATTCTTAAACCAAAGTGGAACTCAATGAAAGATAGGTCTTGGGATCAAGAAATATGGTTAGCTGATATGTCATTAGTTAAAAAAGAATTAAAATGGAAATCAAAAATTAGTTTAGATGCTGGTATTAATAAAACTTATGATTGGATTAAAGCTAATAAGCATCTATACAAAAAATCATGAAATTTGTAAAAACTGAATGTCTTGTTTGTTCCACAAAAACTGACACAGTAGAAGTGTATCCTCAAAATCTTCCAAAGAACATTAGTGAGGTTAATTATTCAGGAAGAAAAATTCCAGACAATTTTCATTATAGAATGATAAGATGTCTTAGTTGTGGCTTATTATTTGCTGATGAAATTTATGACTCAGATACAATCACTCAATTATATGAGAATAGTAGTTTTGATTATACTGATGAATTAAAAGGTCTAGAAAAAACATACTCAAGTCTATTTAAGTATATTAATAAGTACGATATTGAAAAAAATAAATTTCTAGATGTTGGCTGTGCTAATGGTTTTCTAGTTAAGAAAGCAAAAGATTTTGGTTTTAAACATGTTTATGGAAGTGAAATTAGTTTTAAGGCAATAAATGCTTCAGACGAATCAATCAAAAAAAATATTTTACAAGGTCCATTTGATCCAAAAAATTACAAAAAAAATTCTTTTGATGTAGTTTTTTTTGCAATGATAATTGAACATTTTGAAAATCCCAACAAATTTTTAAATGATGTATATAAAATATTGAAACCTGGGGGCCTATTAATTGGAATAACTCATGATGAAAAACATTTCTTATCTAAAATTTTAAAAAATAAACACCCGATTATAAATGATGAACACATAGCTGTTTTTGATAAAAATACTCTAAAAAAAATAATGAAAAAAAACTTGTTTAAAGTCTTAAATACTGAGAACTTAAAAAATTATTACTCAATATCTTACTGGTTACAATTGATGCCTATTGCATATTTTATTAAAAAAATTTGTATTTATTTTTCTAAATTTTGCAACTTAGACAAAAAACTAATAGGACTTAAAGCTGGAAACATATATATAATTTGTAAAAAATGAATAAATATTCTGATAATGAGTTATATAAAATATCAAAGAGACTAAGACAAAAAATAATACAAATCTCTTATGAAAATAAAGCACATCATATTGGCTCTGAGCTCTCATGTATAGATGTTTTAACATCTTTATTTCATAATTACTTGAATCTTAATAGGGATAATATCTTTGATATGAACTCAGATATATTTATAATGAGTAAAGGACACGCTGCATTAGCCTACTATATTCTTTTAGCTGAAAGAGAATTTTTCAGTTACGATGATCTTAAAGCTAATTTTTTATCTAATGATGGTAAGTTAGGTGGTCATCCAGACCAATATTCAATGAATGCGGTACAAGTCAATTCTGGCTCATTAGGTTATGGTATTTCAATTGGAGCTGGTTTTGCATTAATTGCAAAAAAAAATAATTTTAGAAGAAGAACTTTTGTTTTAGTTGGTGATGGAGAATGCAATGAGGGATCTATTTGGGAGGCATTGCTTTTTGCTTCCCATCATAATCTATCAAATTTAATAGTGATAATAGATCAAAATAATCTTCAAGGTCTAGGTAATACTAATTCTGTGATAAATATGAAATCTTTATTTAAAAAATTTGAATCCTTTGGTTGTCAAGTTAATTCAATAAATGGTCATAATTTTAAAGAAATTGACAATGCTTTTGAAAATGCAATCACAAATTCACAAAAATTACTTCCAAAAATTATAATTGCTTCAACAATTAAAGGCAAGGGTATTAAAAGTATGGAAGGTGAACTTTCTTCTCACTATGAAACTCTAACTAAAGAGAGATATGAAGAAATTATTAAAGATATAGATTAATATTATGAGACATGTTTTTGTTGAACAGCTTTCGAATTATTTAGATGTTAACAATGAAGCCTATTTTTTAACAGCTGATCTTGGTTATAAGGCTTTTGAGTCATTACAAGATAAATTTCCTGATAGATTTATCAATACAGGTGTTGGAGAAAATAATACTATGGGTGTAGCGTCTGGAATGGCAATGTCAGGAAAAAAAATTTTTGTTTATTCTATTGTTCCATTTTTAATCTTCAGAAATTTAGAAATTATTAGAAATTACATAAGTCATAATAATTTAGATATAACATTAGTTGGAGCTGGAGGTGGTTTTAGCTATGGTAATCAAGGTATTTCTCATAATACATTTGAAGATTTTGCCATTATAAGAACATTGCCAAATTTTAGGATTTTTTCTCCTGGTACAAAATTGGAAGTTGTTAATTGTTGCAAAAAAATTTTCTATAATTCAGGACCTAATTATATACGTTTAGGTAAGGTGCCCAATGAAGATTATGAGTCATTGGAGTCAATTGATAACGTTGGAGATTTTTATAAATTAGGAAATGACATTCTTATAATTTCAACTGGAAATTTAATTGATGAAGTAATTAAATCTTCAAAAATTCTTGAGGGAATTTCAATAAATTGTTCTATTTTAAGTATGAGTACAATTAAACCACTGGATGAAAAAAATCTTGTTGATATTCTTAGAAAAAATAAAAAAATATTTATTGTAGAAGAAAACAGTATAATTGGTGGACTAAGCTCTATAATTTCAGAATTAGTTGTAAAATTTAATTTAAATAAAAATACTTATTCTATTTCACTTGAAGATAAAGTGCATAGTATTATTGGGAGTCAAGATTATCTTAGAAAGATAAATAATATCGATTATATTTCAATATCTGATTTTATTTCAAAAAATATAAACTGATGGTTAATAAAGATAAACTTAGTGCTGTTATTGCCTGTTACAAAGATGGGGAAGCAATACCTATTATGTATAAAAGGTTAAAAGAAACATTTGAAAAAATTTCTGTGGATTACGAAATTATTTTTGTAAATGATGGTAGTCCCGACAACTCAACAGAAATACTAGAACAAATTTGTAAAAAAAATAACAATGTTAAAGCCATTATTCATTCTAGAAATTTTAGCTCCCAAAATGCGTTTACTTCAGGGATGGAAAATAGTTCTGGAGATGCTGTAATTATTTTAGATGGTGATCTCCAAGATCCTCCTGAGATGATTGAAAAGTTTTATCATAATTGGAAAAAAGGTTATGATATAGTTTATGGAAATAGGATAAAAAGAGAGGCTAGTTTATTATTAAATTATGCTTATAAATTTTTTTATAGATTATTTGATAAGTTATCTTATATTAAGATTCCTCATGATGCTGGTGATTTTTCACTTATGGATAGAAAAGTCGTTAATGCAATAAATGCTTTACCTGAAAATGATAGATTTATAAGGGGCCTTAGGGCATGGGTTGGTTTCAAACAAATTGGCGTTGAATATGTAAGACCTGAGAGAATGTTTGGTAAAACAACTAATAATTTTTTTAAAAATATAAATTGGGCTAAAAAAGGTATATTTTCTTTCTCTTTTTTACCTCTAGAATTCATTTCATATTTATCTTATCTAATTATTCTGTTTACATTTTTTGCGACAGTTTTTTATTTTTTTTATTACTTTATTAATCCACAAAGCCCTAAAGGAATAACAACAATAATAATATTGATATTATTTTTAGGGGGAATACAGTTATTATTTTTAAGTTTTATTTCAGAATATATCTCTAAAATTTTACAAGAAACAAAAAAAAGACCTAAATACATAATCGATAAAAAAATAAACTTTGATAAATAAATGATTCCGCACGAAGTAAATAAAAATTTTATTTTTGTATTTATCAATATTATCTTTATTACCTTACTGGACTTTACAAATAATTATATAATTATAGATAAAATTCATAATTGGATAATTTTTATCTCAATTCTTTTATCAAGTTTAATCATCTTAAAAAAAAAAATTTAAAATTTAATAAATTAATTATATTTTTTTTTATAATTTATATTTTTGTTACTGAAAATTATTTATCTATAATTTTTGCTATTATTTTTTCAAGTCTAGGGACTTTTATTTTTAATAGATTTAAATTTAATATATTTAAAAAAGAATTATTTTTTTATAATCTATATTATTTTTTAATAATTATTTTTTTTTCTAAAATAATTTATTGGACAGATTTACAAAGTTTTATAAACTATCAAATTACTCCTGAATCTTCACATTATGCTTATGGGTTATATATAGAATTAATTTTATTAACCATTATGTTTGTCACATTTTTTTCATTAAATTATGTTTTTCAATATTTAAATCATAATAAAAAAAATGAAGATTTTTTAACACCATTAATCTTATTTATTTTATCAATTTTTTTTATAATTGAATCTTTCAGTACATATGGTTTTTTTGAAGATAGTTTGGGACACTCTAAAGTCCATTGGCAAACCTATATTGGACCTGTTGAACTAATGCTACAAGGAGGTTATCTTCTTTGGGATACACCATCTCAATATGGTTTCTTGAGTACA
>MDTG01418431.1_pt1 | contig 11997 bp, 14 predicted proteins | sample 811421 | NCBI WGS metagenome assembly MDTG01 (sample SAMN05326645, study PRJNA326480) | marine metagenome | isolation source: seawater | place: Pacific Ocean: South East | collected 2011 | reverse complement strand
TCTACCTTTCCATTTTGGATCAGCTAAACTCTCATAAGTTAAACCGGCTAATTCTGCACCACTTACTCTTTCTGGAGCAAAATATACAATTCTAGCTCTCTTCGCTATGCCAGTCCATTTTGACGTTCTAAAGTTACCAGGAACAGCCGATTTGATGGCTGCACTTGTTAGTCCTCCTTGAAGATTAGCTTCAAAAGCACCAAGTCTTCCAGCATCAGCAGTGATGTATAGATCTGCTTGACTATCAGCTCCCTCTTCTATTATCCTTTTCTCTAAAGCACCTGATTTTCCCGATACAACATTTACTTTTATTCCTGTTTTAGCAGTGAATTTTTGATAAAGTTGAACATCGGAGTCATAATGCCTTGCGCTAAATATATTTACTTCATTCGCAAAAAGACTGCCTGCAAATGCAACTAAAAATAGATAGCTTATTATTATTGTTTTTCTCATTTTTCCCCTCGTTTATTGACAATGATTATCATTTACACTAAAGTGATAATGATTATCATTTGCATTATTGACGCAGTGAAAGTGAGATAACCTGTTGATAACATCCCAAAAATGGAGTTAATAGAATAATGTTACAAATCAATCCAAAAAAATTTAAAAGTATTCAAAATAAAACCATACCCTCTCCACTAAGACCTAAATTTAGAAATAAAGCAGAAACTAACATTTATTTTCTATCTAAAAGAAAAGTTCAGGGTGAAAAAAAAGCTTCATTAATCAAAAATATTAAATTTATCGGCTCTATAATACTTTTGATTGTTGGGGGCTATTTACTTTCTAATTAATTTTTGCTTTAACTGAACCAAGCTTAGCAATCTTTCCTGTATAGACTCCTTTGCCAAGAATGGGAACTCCTCCAACTGACGAGCCAGTAAAAATATAAAAATTATTTTTATGTTTTACTTTATCTTTTTGAAGTTTTTTTAAAACAAATAGTAAAGAGTTCATTGGATTTATGTACACAGTATTTGTGTTACCATTTACTGATTGTTTTATTCTTAAATTAGAAATATTAGTTTTTAAATTTTTTACATTATTATTTTGATATTTTTTTCGTGAACCAATAATAAATTTAACATTTGCCCCAAAATCAGAGCATAAATCACCTAAACTTTTAATACCTTTTTTCTTTTGTCTATACCCAACGACTTCAATACAGGGAGCAATATGTGTAATAAATTTTTTAACATTTTTGATATTTATCTTTTGAGTAAATGAAAAAAAAGATTTTTTAAGAAAATAACATACCTCCAATTCAATACCTAAAGTAAATTTATTTATCTTCACAGATTGATTGTTTTTAAGAACATTGTGCTTGTATACAGAGGCATAAAAAGGTTCTTTTTCTTTAAGTTTTTTTAAAACTGGTAACCCCGTTCCAGCGGCTTTAAAGCCTATTATTGGTTTAGTAATTTTACTTTCACAAAGTATTCTTAATTTTTGAGCATTAGAAAGTTTTTTTGTATATTTGCTAGATATGGGCGAAATCAACTTATTTTTAATAAAAGCGTTTACAAGTTTATTAGCTATCAAATTTAAATTTTTTTTACTCATTAAACTTCATCTCCCAAATAAATATCAAGAGATAAAGCTGTTTCAACTAAAGAGTCTTTTCTCTCTACATTTTTGTAAGTCTTAATTCCTTCATCAATCGGAACATCTACTACTCTTCTATCTTTCCATGCTACCATTCTATCAAATTTTTTTTGATTTAATAAATCTACTGCATAAACACCAAATGCACTAGCTAAAATTCTATCACTTGCTGTAGGTGGTGCTCCTCGTTGTACATGACCCAATGAAGTTACCCTGCATTCTACATCAGTTTTTTTCATCAATTCCTCAGCTATATAATCTCCAATTCCTCCTAAGCGTTGTTCACCGTCCATATATTTATGCAACACTCTTGACCCATCTTCTTTCTTAACTGCTTCTGCAACAATAATTAAAGAATGTTGAATGTCGTATTTTTTCATTGAGTTAAGTTTTTTTATTATTCCATTGATAGAGTACTTGATCTCTGGAATTAAAATTATATCTGCTCCTCCAGCAATACCAGCATTTAACGCAATATGACCTGCATCACGACCCATTACTTCAAGTATCATAGACCTTCTATGACTGGCAGCTGTTGATTGGAGATTGTCTAAAGCTTGGGTTGCTACGTCTACAGCAGTGTGAAAACCAATAGAACTTTCAGTGGCACCTACATCATTATCAATAGTTTTAGGTATTGCTACTATTTTCATATCACCGTCTTTAGCTAATTTTTTTAAAATTTGCATACTTCCATCTCCACCAATAATTACTAATCCGTCAAGTTTCATGGAATGATAACCTTTAATAATTTCTTTTGATTTATCAACATACTTTCCATCACTTGTAGGAATTTTAAATGGATTACCTTTATTAGTAGAACCTAAAAAAGTTCCTCCTTGCCTTAGTAAGTAGCCTCCAAAAGTTTTATGGGTTAATTGTATTGCATCAACTGGTCTTTTTATTAATCCTGCTGTACCGTCTCTTATTCCATAAACATCCATATTATATTTATTTTTAGCTCTAAAAAAAATAGATCTGATTGCAGCATTTAAACCTCCACAATCTCCGCCGCTTGTTAAAATTCCAATCTTTTTATTAGTCATTTAAATTAATTTTTCTTATATATTTTTTTTTAAGGAAAGTGGTGTTATAACATAAAAATCTCTTAATGGAAAAAAAAGCAAAAATTATAGCTACCTTAGGTCCAGCAATTTATAGCGAAACTAAGTTAAAAAAGCTTGTATATCTCGGTGTTGATGCTTTTAGAATAAACTTTAGTCATAACACTAATGAGATAAGTAAAATAGTTTCAAAAATAAGAAAAGTTGAAAAAAAAAATGGCAAAAAAATTTCTCTTATAGCAGATCTTCAAGGTGTAAAGCTTAGAATAGGAAAAATAAGAAATAACAGCCAAAAAATTAAATTTAATCAAAAATTTATATTTGATAGTAAAAAAATGATCGGAGACTCAAATAGAGTAAACTTTCCATACCCAAAAATTTTAAAAAGATTAAAAAGAGGACATAAAATTCTGATAGATGATGGAAAATATTTATTCAAGATAATTGGTAGGAATGGTAATTCGATTATAACAAAATGTCGAAGTCAAAATTGCGAGCTGAAAGATAACAAAAGCGTTCATATTCCTAATTTTAATATTGCTTTTAATAAACTTACAACTAAGGACAAAAAAGATATACGAACAGCTATTAAACTTGGCTGTAATTGGATTGCTTTATCTTACTTACAAAATGAAAAATTAATTCTTGAAACAAGAAAGTTAATAAACAGAGATATAGGAATTATTTCTAAAATTGAAAATAAGCAGGCTTTAAAAAATATAAATAAAATTATTCAATTTACAGACTCTATTATGATAGCTCGTGGTGATCTTGCTATTGATATTGGGCATAGTGAAGTTCCAAAAGTTCAGTTAAGTCTTATAAAAAAATGTTCTCAATTTTCTAAATCGGTAATAGTTGCAACACAGATGTTGGAAAGTATGATAGAAAATAATACTGCAACAAGAGCTGAAATAAACGATATTGCTACAGCGATATTTCAAGGTGCTGATACCGTAATGTTATCAGCAGAGGCTGCGATTGGTAAATTTCCAACTCAAGCTGTATCTACTATGACACAAACAATTCTATCTAGTGAAAAATATAAAAGAGAGCATATTGGTGATTTTAAAAACTCAATTATAACAAATGAAGATCCGGTCAAATCTATTTTACTTTCAGTAAAAGATATGGCCTATAATCCTGATGTAAAAGCAATTATAGTTTTTTCAAATTCTGGAAAATCTGCAAAACTAGTGTCTGCAATGCGGCCGGCTGCAAAAATTGTTACAATTTCTCCTAATATTAATGTTAGCAGACAAGTTTCTTTGCTTTGGGGAGTTCAGTCTATTAACAGTCGAGATGCCAACGGATGGAAAGACATGATGTCTATTTCTAAAGAAATTATAAGAAAATTAAAATTCATTAAAAAGAACGATTTCGTGGTCATAACCGCTGGTTTACCTTTTGGTAAGGCTGGTATGACAAACATGATAAGACTTTATAAAGTAGGCTCTTAATGGAAGATAATTTTAGCATAGATGAAATTCTCTCAGCCATTGATGATATTCAAAAAATAAAAAAAGAGAGATCCAGCGAAATATCTAAAAAACCACATACTAATCTTGATAATTCAAATATCCCAAAAAATACTCTTAGATTAATAGAAGAGGCTGAAAAATCTAAAAATTAGATTAGACCAGCTATTTGAATAGCTGTGTCGCACATCCTGTTAGAAAAGCCCCACTCATTATCATACCAAGAAAGTACTCTGCTAAATTTTCCTTTGATAACTTGTGTTTGAGTTATGTCAAAAATTGAACTATGTGGGTTATGATTAAAATCTTTTGATACCAAAGGCTTTTGGTTTACATCTAAAACACCTTTTAACTCTCCACTTGCTGCTTTTATCATTGCGTTATTTATGCTCTCAGTCGTAACCTCTTTTTCAGTTACTATTGTTAAATCTATTAAAGAAACATTTGGCGTGGGTACTCTTATCGCAGTTCCGTCTAATTTACCTTTTAAGCTTGGTAAAACTAAACTCATAGCTTTGGCTGCTCCTGTAGAAGTAGGTATCATTGCACCTTCAGTAGATCTAGCTCTTCTTAGGTCTTTATGAAGTGTATCTAAAAGTTTTTGATCACCAGTGTAGCTGTGTATAGTGGTCATGTAACCATAATGAATACCAAAAGTTTTTTCCAAAATCATTGCAACTGGGGCTAAACAATTAGTTGTACAAGACCCATTGGAAATAATATTATGCTCTTTTTTCAATTCCTTACTATTAACACCTTGAACAATAGTGAAGTCTACTTCTTTTGCAGGAGCTGATATAATTACTTTTTTGGCTCCACCTATGATGTGTTTTTTGGCTGAAGATTTATCTAAAAATATGCCTGTACATTCTAACACTACATCAGCTCCAACTTTACCCCATGAGATATTACCTGGATCTTTTTCAGAAAAAACTTTAATATTATGATTGCCTACTTTGAAACCATCTTTTGAGGTTTGAATTTCCTCGCTAATAATACCATGGGTACTATCATATTTTATTAAGTGAGCATTTGTTTCTATAGAACCAAGGTCATTAATTGCTACAACCTCTATTTTATTTTTGTAATTTTCTAAAATAGCACGTAAAATTAATCTTCCTATTCTACCAAAGCCATTAATTCCGATCTTGACCATAAATTTTGAAAATTTTATATATTATACATTATAGTTAATCAAATTAAAAAGGCCTCAAAAATGAAAAAATACCATGAAACAGCCTCGAAAACAAATTCAGGTATAATTTCTTTTTTTGAAACAATCATTCGATCACACCCTTTGCTATATCTGATAACTAGAAGTTTAATTAGATATACAAATATTTTTGAGGAAGATGCAAAAGGAGCAAAATTAATAAACTTTAAAGAAAAAATTAATATAATGGACATAGGTGCAAGTGACGGTATCGCATCTAAATTTTTTTTTAAAAATTTGAATGTAAATAAAATATTTTGCTTCGAACCAGATAAGAATTACGTCAAAATTTTAAAAAGATTAAAAAATAAAAATAATTTAATCATAAAACCATATGCAGTTGGAAATAAAAATGAGGAACTGCGTGTTTACTATCCTGTATATAATTTTTTTAATAATAAAATTAAACTTGTTACTCTTTGTTATTATAATAAGAACCTACTTGCAGAAAAAATTAAATTAGATTTTAAATTTAGAAGAAATATTAAGATTGTGTCAGAAAAACTTGAAATTAAAAAAATCGTTAGATTTAAAGATAGAGTTGACCTAATAAAAATTGATGTAAACGGCTTTGAATTTTCTGTTGTTAAAGGACTTATAGATATAATTAAAAAAGATAAACCTGCTTTAATAATAGAAACAGGAGAAGATACAGAAAAAATTCACAGGATGTTGAAAAAATTATCTTATAAAAAATTTATATATAAGGAAAAAAAACTTCAGGAAGCAAAAAATGAAATGCCCCTAAACATGTTTTTTTTACAAAAAAAACATTTTTAGTTTACCTGATTTCAGAAATAATTTTATTCAGAAATTCTTTTAATAGTTCAGCATCATCAGGATATAAAATTCTATCTTTTTTATTAGCTTTCTCTACTTCATTTCGAATTTTATCTTGAAGAAAGCTTATCTTATCTTTTGAAAAAGAATTATAAATTTTATTTTTATATGATTTAATTACATATCCAAATGTGAGATGAAACATGACAAAAAATAAAAAGCAGACTAGTAATGATTTATATACAAACAATTTCATATAAGTTTATAGTTTTTTTTTATAGATAGAATAGACCTTAATATCATCTATGTATAAAGTTTTAAATAGGTAAAAATTATTTGGTATTGAATATTTGTTGTTATACCTAATATCTACGTCATAAAAATAATTTGTATAAATATAATCAGCTGTTTTTTTATTTGCAGTTCCAATAAATTTTATATTTTTTCTTTTATTTTTTGGGATCAAAGATAATCCATTTTTTAATGGGGTCCAAGATGCCGTTGCAACTACTATATTATCATTTTTACTATCTTTAATAATTTCTTTAATTGCGTCTGTTCTTGATAATGATTGATAATCAACTTCATATAAAGATTTATCATACTCATTTGCAAGATTATTGAGATAAATATTTTGATAAGGATGATAAATAATAAGTTTATAAATTAATTCAAATGTGAATAAAGAAAATATTAAAACTAAAAAACTAATAATCATTTTATTTTTTTTAAATAAAATAAATATTACATAGATACTTATTGCAGCAAAATATATTAAAAAAAAATTAATAAATAAAAAATGCGTCCAACCTTTAATTAGATTTAAATTTGTTGTTAAACAAATCAAAATAACTTGAAAAAAACTAAATAAAATAATAAAATCAATTTTTTCATTAGTACCTTTCCATAAAGATGGGTGAGAATGTTCTTCTAAATTTAAAAATCTTTTAAATATTCTTTTTAGTAAAAAAAATAAACCCAAGAGAAACAACAGCTGATAATATAATGGTGTGCTTATATGTATCCATTTAGGTAAATAACTAAATGGCAAATAATTTGACTCATAAAATTCTCCTTCGAAAAAAACTTTGTAAACACCATGAACTTTAAAAGGATCAAAAAAATTGGATAAATCACTCAAATTTATTGTCCACATATAAGGCCAATGCAAAATTAAAAAAATGAAATAAAAACTAAAATAAAAAAATAACGATTTTAGAAAATTTTTTTTATTTTTATAATCAACAAATTGAAGAAGAATAAGAAATAAAAATGAAATAGGCAGTAATAAGCCAAAAATTCTTGAAGAAGTTGAAAAAGCTGAAAAAAGGGCGAATAAAATAATAGAGTTATAATTACTATTTTTTAAGAATTTTAAAAAAAAATATATTGAAATGGTAAGTATTGATAAAAAGAAAAGATCTTTACCATCAAAAAAACTATTTCCGTAAGCCTTTGGAGCTAATAAATACATAGTGGATCCAAAAAAAGCTATAATAGAGTTAGATGTTCTTAATTTTATTATCTTATAAAAAAAAATACCACTTAAATAAAATATTAAAAAATTTGATAAATGCCTCAAGTAAAAATAATTTTCTGATTCTTGGATATTAAATATCGACTCTATAAAAGCCATTGGTAAATCAAACAAGATTCCATAGTAATTTGAAATCTCCACTTTAGGTAACATTGGTGAGAAGTTTTTGAGTTCTGTTATTTTATTACTTACAATTAGTTTTAGATTCTCAAATTGTGTATATTCAAGAATGTGATTTAACCAAAATAAACCTGAGCTTCTTTGAAAATGCTCCTCAATACCTACTCCGTAGTCTTTAAAACTTAAAATACCAATTAATAAATATAAAATTGAAAATATAATGAAAGGAGAATTTTCGATAATTTTATTTTTCATTTAACAATTTTTAAATTTTTAAAAATAAATATCTTTTTTATAATTGAACAATACAATTAATTTGAGGTATCTTTAACAAACTTTAAATCTTCTTCCACCATTTCATTAACTAAATCCTCAAATTTTATCTCAGGGCTCCAACCTAATTCTTTTTTAACTTTTGAATAATCTGATAAAAGTGTTTCAACTTCTGATGGTCTTAACAAGTTTTGATCGACTTTAACATAATCTTTGTAATTTAATTTAGCAAATTTGAAAGCAATAGATGCAAATTCTTCCACAGAATGCTGTATCCCAGTACCTATCACATAGTCTTTATACACACCTTTATTTTTATTTAACATAAGCCACATAGCTCTAACATAATCTTTTGCATGACCCCAATCTCTTTTAGAGTTTATATTTCCCAAAAAGAGTTCTTTTTGCAAACCAAGCTTAATTCTTGCTACTGCAAGAGATATTTTTCTGGTAACAAACTCAAATCCTCTTCTTGGTGACTCATGATTAAATAAAATACCAGTACAGCATTTAATATCATAAGCCTCTCTGTAATTCCTGGTCATTTCAAAACCAGTTACCTTTGAAATTCCATAAGATGATCTTGGATGAAATTTTGTATCCTCATTTTGCGGGGTCTCATTAACTTTTCCAAACATTTCTGAAGTACCAGCAAAATAGAATTTTGAGTCTTTAGAAAATTCTTTTACAGCTGACAACATATAATGGGTGCCATTTATGTTTGTATTTAAAGTTGAAAATTCGTCTTCAAAAGAGTAACTTACATAACTTTGAGCAGCTAGGTGGTATATCTCATCTGGTTTAATTTTATCTACAATTTTTATTAAACTTGCATAACTTTCTAATGATGCACTATGTAAAATTAATTTTTTTCTTATTTTTCTTAACCTCCACAGTCTGTGCGTTTCATCTTCTAAAGCTACTCTTCTAATTATTCCATGAACCTCGTAGTTTTTATCTAGAAGGTATTCTGCTAAATATGAGCCATCCTGACCTGATATACCGGTAATAAGTGCTTTTTTCATTTTTTAAAAAATTTTAGTAAAAATAAATTCTTTAGGGTTCTGAAAATTTCTATTTTCGGAATTTTTGAAGATCCTTCATGTCTATGTTTAAATTCTATTGGTATTTGTTTTATATTAAAACCAAGTTTATTAATTAAAAAAATTGTTTCCATAAAAAAACTATAACCTTTTGAACTTACTTTATTTATGTCAAAGTTTTCAAGTTTTTTCAAATCGAAACCTCTAAATGATGTTGTGAATTCATTACTTTCAATATTTAAAATGAATTTAATCAGCTTGTTACCAAAAAAACTTAATAAATATCTATGAATTGCCATTTCACTTTTTCCTCCTTTTATATAACGAGAGCCTATTACAAAGGGGTTGATTCTTAATTCCTCTATAAAGTTTATTATTTTATTTGGATCGTGTGATAGATCAGCATCTAATGTAATTAAAAAATTATATGAATTTTTTTTTGCATAATCAAAAGCTAATTTATGAGCTGTATCTAAACCTAGTTTTTTTTCTCTTTTAATTAAAAATAACTTTTGAAACTTCTTCTTAAATTTTTCTATTTCTAACCAAGTTTTATCAGGTGAATTATCATCTATGATTAAAAGATCTGCATCTAAATTTTGATCAAAAATTTGTTGTATAAAAATTTTTATGTTTTCAGACTCATTGTAAGTTGCTGTAAAAATCAATGTTTTGCTTCTCATTCAATTAAACGTATCTAAAAACGATAATTGAATATCCTATACAAATTATTGTAGCAAACCATAAAAAACTTCCAACCAAAGCTAACCAAAAAAGATGAATAAATGCACTTCCTAAAAGTGAAATAAACAGTCTATCTCCCCTAGTTGTGTCCAAACCTAAAATCCCTCGTCTTGGGTTACCTCCTGGTGATTTTTTCTCCCAAATCACCATCGCAGTTAAACATAAAACTATAAATATAAAAAAAGCTGCAGTCTGCCAAGTCCAGGCCATCCAAGTAATGAACTCGAAATCAAAGATACTCTTCTCTTTTTCTTTAGCCATGTCACCCCAAGTTGCAGCATTTAAAACATTAAAGATCATCACACTCTCCCTAAAGCGAATCCTTTAGCAATATAGTTTCTAACAAAATAAATTACTATTGCACCTGGAATGATTGTTAAGCTGCCGGCGGCGGCTAGCAACCCTAATTCATAACCAGACGTACTGGCAGTTCGGGTCATAGTTGCAGCTATTGGTTTCGCAGCCACCGCTGTAAGCGTTTTTGCTAATAATAATTCTACCCAAGAAAACATAAAACAGAAAAACATTGTTATACCAATACCAGCAGTAATTGTTGGTATAAATATTTTAAAGAAAAATCTCCAAAATGAATAACCATCTACATAAGCAGTTTCGTCTAACTCTTTAGGAACAGCTGACATAAATCCCTCTAAGATCCAAACAGCTAAAGGTATATTAAATAAACAATGTGAAAGTGCCACTGCAACATGAGTATCAAATAAATTTACAGACGAGTAAAACTGAAAGAATGGTAATGCAAACACTGCTGGAGGGGCCATTCTATTCGTTAGTAGCCAAAAAAATAAATGTTTATCACCTAAAAACTTATATCTAGAAAAAGCATAAGCTGCTGGTAGTGCTGCTGCAACAGATATAACAGTATTCATTACTACATAATAAATTGAGTTAAGATAACCTGTATACCAGGTGCTATCTGTGAATATTGTCTTATAGTTTTCTAAAGTAAATTCTTGAGGCCATAAAGTATAAGTATTTATGATCTCAGTAGTTGTTTTAAAAGACATATTTAACAGCCAGTAAATCGGTAGCATTAAAAAAATAATGTAAACTGTTGGCACTATCCACTTTGCTTTTTTCATTGATTACCCTCATTTCTCATCATTAAAGTATAAAAAACCCAACAAACTAATAATACGATAAAGAAGTATATTAATGACATTGCTGCAGCTGGGCCTAAATCAAATTGACCTAAAGCCATTTTTACAAGGTCAATGGACAAAAATGCTGTAGCATTTCCTGGTCCGCCACCAGTTAACACGAATGGCTCAGTGTAAATCATGAAACTATCCATAAATCTTAAAAGTATTGCAATCGTTAATACTTTTTTCATTTTGGGTAATTCTATTTTAGTAAATACTGCCCAACGACTCGCTCCATCAATTTCTGCAGCTTGGTAATAAGCTGGCTGTATTGATTGTAAACCAGCGTAAGACAATAAAACTACTAATGATGTCCAGTGCCAAACATCCATCAAAATAGTTGTAAACCAAGCATCTCCAATTTGTTGTGTAAAATTATAATCAAATCCCAATGCGTTTAATGAATGCCCTAGGAAACCAATATCTGGCAATGCAAAGATGTTCCACATTGCACCTACTACGTTCCATGGAATCAAAAGTGGCATCGACATTAAAACTAAACAAACAGGAACTCCTATTCCTTCCTTAGGCATACTGAGTGCTATAGCAATTCCTAAAGGTATTTGAATAAATAAAATTATAAATGTAAATAAAAATTGTCTACCCAATGATGCGTGAAACCTTTCAGATAACATTATTTGTTTAAACCACCTTGTTCCTTCCCACATAAAGACATTATTTCCAAAAGTCTCTTGGAAGGCATAATTCACTACTGTCATTAATGGTATGATTGCATTAAATGCTACCAGCACAAATACCGGTATAACAAAAAACCAAGCTTTCTGATTTATTGTTTTATTCATTCTATAATCCAATCATCTCCGTAAGCATAAGTATATTCTTTTTTAAAGTTCAAGAATGCTGAACCTGAAGGAATGTCTTCATTCGATTTAGCTATCATTTTAATTTTTCCACTTTCACTCTGAGTATCTACAATTTTATGTCTTCCCGTATTACTCACCGATAAAACTTTTACC
>MDTG01104156.1_pt1 | contig 11997 bp, 7 predicted proteins | sample 811421 | NCBI WGS metagenome assembly MDTG01 (sample SAMN05326645, study PRJNA326480) | marine metagenome | isolation source: seawater | place: Pacific Ocean: South East | collected 2011 | reverse complement strand
CGTAGGGGGGGAAGTCGCCCACGGCGGCCATGTCCTCATCGGTCACCACGACCTCGAAGTATCGCCACTCGCCGTTGGTTTCCGACGCATCGACGGGGAACTCGAACGAGGTGTAGATCGAGAAGTTGGGGGGCTCGCGCCGGAACTCGAGCTTCAGGGCAACGAGATCGTTGGCGAGCGTCTCACCCTCGGGGACGAGGTAGTAGCCGGATACCGTGACATCACCGCCCAGGTACTCGTAGTCGGGATCGAACAGATCCGATCCGTCGGGCCGGAAGATGTTGGTCGTCCATCCCTGGAAGCGGGTCGCGTCGCCCGTCGCGGGCGGGAGGCGGACGGCGCGCTGACCCGTGCGCACGAATGCGCCGGGATCGCCCGCGGTCACATAATCCGCGGTCGAGAGGTTGAAGTCTCCCCAGCCGAGCGGGTTGCCCCCAACGGGCGCGGCCTCCTCGAATCCCGGGTTGAAGATCAGGTTGCCGTCATTCGCGAGCGCGGGGATCGCGAAACCCGCGAGGACGGCGAGCGCAGCGGTGCGGTATAGGCGTGTCATCTTCTTTCTCCTTCGAATGCGGGCCGGGTCGGGAGCCGTGCCCCGGAGCACCGTAGACCCGCACTAAGACTGTAAAGGTTTACATCATTTGTGTCAACACTGTTTTGATGCGCTCGCATACCCCTTTTCTTCGTGAATGGGTGGCTGAAGGTCCGAGAGCCAAGGCGGGGCGGCCGGGACTCGCATCCCGGACGAGCCCGCTCGGATCACTCGCCCTCGATGCCGAGCCGGCATTCGAGCATGCCACCCGAATACTCCGGTTGCAGGGCGACCTCGATGCGGATTGCATCGGTCCGGATGGGGTCGAACTCGACTCGGTTGAACCGGTCGAGCGCGACGCCCGCGGCGGACCGCAACTCCGCGGGCACCCATTGCTCGCCGTCACGCGCGAGCACCCTCCACGAGGCGGGGACCCGGCACCGGCCCACCCCCGTGTCGTCGAACCAGTACACCTCCGCGGAGGTGACGGTGCACCGCGCGGGCAGGTCGATCTGCGCCCACTCCGTCGTGCCGGTGTGCGGCCACCAAGTGAGGCGGGGGACCGTCGCGTCGCCGCTCGACGCGGGCTCGCGCTGGTCGTTGATCGCGAGGGGCGAATCGGTCGACCAGCAGTGCGAGGCGCTCGCGCGTCCGCGGCTCGCGATCGTTGGTTCGGGGAGCGGCTCGGCGAGGTCGGCGCCTGTCGGGATCCAGACCGCCATCTCTCCCGGGCCGCGGTGCGCCCAGGCGTAATAAGGGATCGCGGTGATCTCGGTCCGGACGCGAGACACCACGCCGTTGTCGCTCTTTCGGAGCGCAAAGCCCGGCCCTGAGACGGTGATCACCCCCCCCAGCAGGTCGGGGCGCTCCTGCGGCGTCAGCGACGCGTCCACCGGGAGCCAGAGATTGCGGGTGTGCCCGTCGTTGTCCGCGGCCTCGACGCAGTAGACGATCGGGCCTCGTTCGATCGCGAGACGCCCGCGATCCGCTTCGACCGCATCGTGCGCGCGCACGCGTCGCACCGGCATGGGAAAGTCGATCGACACGGTGTCACCCGGTGACCACTCGCGTTCGATCGTCGCGTACCCATTGCGGATCCGGGGGAGCGGCGCGGGCTCGCCGTTGATCTGGAGCGCCGGGGTCGCCTCGGGCGTGCCGCGCGCGTCCTCGTAGAGATCGGACGGGACGGGCTCGCCCCGCGTCCATCCCGGGATGCGCAGGTGCAGCGGGAACCGTCGCGCCGAGCCTGGCTCGATCTCGATTTCGACGCGCCCGTTCCAGGGGTAATCCGTCCGCTGCGTGACGGTCACGCCGCCCGATTCCAGGCCGATCCGTGCGGTTGAGCCCACGAAGAGGTTGACGAAGACCCCCTCGCCGTCGTGGGCGTAGACCAGCCCCGGCATGGACGGCATGAATCGCACGACATTCACCGGGCAGCACGAGCAGTCGAACCACGCGCTCCGCTGATAGGTTCCGCCGCTCGCGAGCGGGTTGGGATAAAAGAAGGTGTCGCCCGAGAGCGAGACCCCCGACAGGAAGCCGTTGTAGAGGACGCGCTCGAGCACATCGAAGTACCGCCCATCCCGATGGAGCAGGCCCATCCGGTGGTTCCACAGCGCGTTGCCGATCGCGGCGCAGGTCTCGTTGTACGCGCTCTGGTTCGGGAGTTCGTACGCCCTGCCGAACGCCTCGCCCGCGTGGCGGGCCCCGACCCCGCCGGTGATCGCGAGCCGCGTCGAGACCATGCTCTCCCAGATCCGGTCCGCCGCCTCGATGAACGCGCGGTCCCCGGTCTGCATCGCAACATCGACCATCCCGCTGTAGAGGTACATCGCGCGCACCGCGTGCCCCACGGGCTCGTCCTGCTCCGTGACGGGCTCGTGGTCCTGCGAATACGCCCCATAGAGACCAGCCCGTCCCTCGGGGCGCCCGCGCCGCTCGAGGAAGAACCGGGCGAGATCGAGATAGCGATGCTCACCCGTCGCGCGCGCGAGCTTCACGAGCCCGATCTCGATCTCCTGGTGTCCAGGCGGATCCTGCCGCTTCCCGGGGCCGAAGGTCGCGTCGATCAGGTCCGCGCTGCGGATCGCGACATCGAGCAGCGTGCGCTTCCCGGTCGCGTCGAAGTACGCGACCGCGGCTTCGTACATGTGCCCGATGTTGTACAGCTCGTGGCTGTGCTCGATGAACGCCCAGCGCTGCTCGCCCGCGTTCGGCGCGGGGCTCTTCGCGTCGATCGTCCGCGTCGTGTAGAGATACCCGTCGTCCTCCTGAGCCGCGGCGATCTTCGCGATCAGCTCATCGAGATACGCCTCGAGCCCTGGGTCGCGCGCGACCGCGAGCGAGTACGCGGCGCCCTCGATGACCTTGAAAACATCCGAGTCGTCGTAGCGCCGGCCCACATGCGGGCCCTCCATCAGCCCCCCCGCTTTCGCGAAGTTGTCGATGCGACCCGTCTCCTCGCACTTCGTAAAGCAGTAGCGCACCGTCGTCGCGCGATTCGTCTCCAGGCGGGGCGACCAGAACCCGTCGTGCACGCGGACGCTCGAGAACGGCACGGGCGAGAGCGCCGGCGCGTCGCCCGCCGAGGCGTCGCCCGACCCCGGCGCGCCGGACGCGGCCGCGATCGCAAACGGGAGCAGGGCACAGGCAATCAGCACATCCGAGGGCACGGCGGGCCTCCTTTTCTCGCCGGGGTCAGACTCCCGGCGTGCGCACTCTACCACGACGCCGCACCCTCCCGGGAGAATCGAACCCGCGGCGGAAATCGCGCGGAACACCCGGATGAAAACCGTTACACTGCGCAGCCGGCCGGGCGGCCGCGGGGCTCGATCGCCCCCACCCGTCTCGGCTCCGAGAGGCCTGCGCCGTGACCGAGACCGACACGCCCGCCGCAGTCGATGCCGCGACCCGGCACACCACCGCCGCCCGCGACCGCATCCCGTGGGTGCAGATGCTCGCGTACGGGCTCGGTGGGTTCGTGCCGATCGCCCTGTTCAACTCCGTGGGGCAACTCAGCGGGCTGATCGTGAATGTCGGGCTCGGTGTCTCCGCGGTCCTCGTGGGCGTGGCGCAGATGGTCCCCCGCTTCTGGGACGCGATCACCGACCCGATCATGGGGCACATCACCGACAACACGCGCACGCGCTTCGGTCGCCGGCGCCCGTACATCCTCATCGGCGGGTTCGCGGTCGCGATCACCTTCGTCGCGATGTGGGCGGTCCCGCGCGACTGGGACGCGACGGGGCAGTTCTGGTACTTCCTGCTGATGTCGCTGGTGTTCTACACCGCGGTGACGATGTTCGAGATCCCGCACGGCGCGCTCGGGATGGAGATGACCGACGACTACCACGAGCGCACGCGCCTGTTCAGCGCCAAGAGCTTCGTGGGCAACCTCGGCGCGATGATCACGCCCTGGTTCTACGCGATGGCGAACCGCCCCTTCTTCATGGGCGGGGGCGACGAGGTCGACGGCATGCGCAATGTCGCGTTCCTGGCCGCGGGGATCGTCGTCGTCTTCGCGATCGCGTGCGCGCTGCTCTGCCGCGAGCGGCATTTCGAGCAGGTCTCGGCGCAGGACCGCATCCCCATGTGGACGCGCCTGAAGATGACCATGCGCAACCGCGTCTTCCTGATGCTCGTCGCGATCGTCTTCGCGACGGTGATGGGCTTCAACCTCGTCAACAACTTCGCGAACTACATCACGATCTTCTACCTCTTCGGAGGCGAGAAGGGCGAGGCGAGCCAGCTCATGGGCTGGATCGGCACCGCGTGGGGCGTCACGGCGGTCGTCGCGGTCTTCCCGCTCAACTTCATCAGCGCCCGGATCGGCAAGACCCGCACCCTGCTGCTCGCGATCGGGCTCATGCTCGGTGCGCAGGCGAGCAAGGTCGTCTGCTACGATCCCGACCATCCCTGGCTGCTGCTGATCCCGACCGTCATGCTCTCCGCCGGCATGCTCATGTTCTTCACGCTCGCCAGTGCGATGGTCGCGGATGTCTGCGACGCCGACGAGCTCGAGACCGGTCGCCGCAGCGAGGGGTCCTACTACGCGGTCTTCTGGTGGTTCATGAAGATGGGGATGGCGGGCGCCTACTTCGCCGCGGGGCTGCTGATCGAGGCGACGGGATTCGACGAGCAGTCCGCGATCCAGACCGATCGCACGCTGCTCATGCTCCGCGTGTTCGAGATCGGCATCCCGATCTTGCTGGGGCTCGCCTCGGTCGCGATGGTCCTGCGCTACCCGCTCAGCGAGTCGAAGGCCTACGAGATCAAGAAAGCGCTTGACGCCCGCCGGGGCGAACGAAAGGCGTGACCCCGCTCAGTCCATGTACTGCCGCTTCATCGCGTTGATGCGATTCACGGTCTCTTCCCACTCGCCCTTGTTGACGAGCACGCCCGTGGGACGGCCGTCGGCGAACTTGCTCGGGATGCCTTGGGCGGGGTCAATCAGGCCGTTGGTGGTGAGCAGCATCTGCTCGAACTGCCCCCGGTTCATCTCCCATTCCTCGCCCGTCTCTGTGCAGCGGATGGTGACGGTCTCGCTCAGACGCTCAATGCTATCGGGGGTCGCGCCGGTGTTGCTGCGGATGAGCACGAACGCCGCAATCGCGAGGCACGATCCCGAGATCGCCCACGCGATCCACGGCTTCTCGCGCATGATTTCTCGGAGTCCCACTTGTTTACCTCGGTTGATTTGTTCAGTTGGGGTAGTTGTGACCCCAATTGATGAACCATGCGTTCGAGCCAAATTTGTCGCGCCCGAGGATGTACTCCGCCCGAGACATCGACTGGACACGACCATCGCCAAACAGCAGATTGCTGCTCGCTTCCGTGCTGTAACCGGTCACATCCTCACGGATCGCGGGCTTGCGATGTCTTGGGATCCAGTCCACCGCGTCGATCGACCACACCAGTTCGCTGGGGTGACGGATCGTCCGCAGCGGCGAGGCGCTCACGCCGCCCGAATCGTTGAACCAGTACTCCGTGAACTCCTCAACGCCGTCCTGATCGAAGTCGTGGACATGGACCTTGCCGCTGAACTCCATCTCGAGCCGCGTCTGCTCATCGAGCACCGATGATTGCCCGATCGCCATGGGGCAGACATAGATCTCCTCGGCGCCCCCGGTCCCGACATAGTCCTGCAACTGCCGGATGACATTGCTCCGGTACGCCCGGATGTCGTGCGAGCCCGTCACCGGGTTGATTTCCTTCCCGAAGGTGTAGGGCTGAAGATCGAAGAAGATCGGATCACGCTGATCATCAAAGTAGAGTTGGCTCGCGAGTCCGATCTGCCTGAGGTTCACCTTGCAGATCAGTTCCTGCGCCGTCTGCCGGGCGCTCCCCAGCGCCGGCAGCAGGATCCCGATGAGCAGCGCGATGATCGAGATCACCACAAGCAGTTCGATCAGCGTGAACGCGCGGACGGGCGTGTGCGTCGCTCGCCTCATGCCTCGCTCCTTTCCGTCGTTGCTTCCGTCGCGGGCATCTTGATCTCCGCGGCCGTTGCTCGCTCCTCCCACGATACACGGATCTCCGCCCCATCCCCGAGCCGGTCGAGCGTCGCCTCGTCGAGCACGCAGCCCGCGAGTGTCTCGCCGTTCACCGTCAGGGTCGGCGCTGCGCCGGGCGCGAACGCCGCCGCGTCGAACGAGACCGTGACCCGCCTCCCCCGCCAGACGCGCGTCGCGCGGACGGCGCCCATCGACGGGAAGGGGCACGGATCGATCCGCAGGCCCTCCCAGGTCGCGCGCATCCCGAGGATCCACTCCATCGTCACCCGGTGCAGCCACGCGGCGGACCCCGTGTACCAGGTCCACCCGGCCTTGCCGGGCGTCTCGCAGAGGGGCCCGTCGACATTGCCCGGGGTGACATAGGGCTCCGCGACATACGCGTCGGCGTCCCGACCCCGCAGGGGCGGGCTCACCCCGCGCCAGATGCGCTCGACCGCGTCGAGGTCGCGCCGCTTGCAGGCGGTCGCGAGCGCCCAGGTCGCGGCGTGCATGTACACGCCCCCGTTCTCTCGGGCGCCCGGCGCGTAGCGGCTCAGGTAGCCGATCTTCGGGTCTGGCACGGTGTACGCCGGCGCGAGCAGCAGCACGCCGTAGTCCGTGAGCAGGTGCTCTTTCGCGCTCTCCCACGCGGTCTCGGCGCGTTCCTCGTCGGTCGCGTCGGTCAGGTTCGCCCAGGTCTGCGCGTTGAGGAAGATCTTGCCCTCGAGGCTGTCGCGCGAGCCGAGCCAACGCCCGTCCGCGTCCGTCGCGCGCCGGAACCACGCGCCGTCCCACCCGTGCTCGTTCACGGCCTTCTTCATCGAGGCACGATGCACGAGGCAGCGGTCCGCCTCGTCCGCATCGCCCGCGAGGCGGAGGGCCTGGGCGAACTCCCCGAGCACGCCGATGAGGAAGAACGCGAGCCAGACCGATTCGCCCGCGCCGTCGGTCCCGACATGGCTGAGCCCGTCGTTCCAGTCGTTCTCGCCGATGAGGGGGAGCCCACGCTCGCTCTGCCGACCCAGGCTGAAGCGGATCGCGCGCAGGCAGTGTTCCCGGAGCGTCGCGGGCGTCTCGTCGTCCACCCAGCGGGTTTCCTCGTCGAGGATGCCGGTATCGCCCGTCTCTCGGATGTAGGCCGCGGTGACGAAGGGGAGCCAGAGGTAATCATCGCTGCACTTGCTGCGCAGGCCGGTCTCGGTGATCGGGTTCCACCAGTGATAGACGGCGCCGTCGGCGAACTGGTGGGCCGCGTGCAGCAGGATCTGTTGGCGGCAGCGGTCGGGGTCATACTGCAACCAGAGCTGGCTGTCCTGGAGCTGATCGCGGTAGCCGAACGCGCCGGACTGCTGGTAGTAGCCCGTGCGCCCCCACATGCGCGCGCTGATGGCCTGATAGGGCAGCCAGGTGTTGGTCAGCGCGTCCATGTCGGGCATGGCGCTCGACAGCCGCCCGCCGTCGAGGACGCGCGACCAGAGCGACGCGGACCCCTCGATCGCGGCGTCGATCGCGTTGCGCGAGCAGAGGCGATCGAGCAACGCCCCGAGCGACTCGGGATCGTCCGCGACACCCAGCACGAAGCCGATGGTCTTCGTCTCGCCGGGGGCGAGTGCAAGGTCCGTGCCGATCGCGGCGCAGGAATCAACGAACCGCCCGACATGCGTGCCCGGCGCCTCGCGCATCCCCGCGGGGTCGGCCTGCGAGCCGTAGCGCCCGAGGAACGCGGCCTTGTCCGCGGTCGCCCAGTGCGTGCTCTCGGTCACGATCGCGAACCCCGCCGCGTGGGGCCAGGGCCTGTTCCAGTGGTCGTCGGCGGTGCCGAAGGGCGCCTCCCACATGTTCTTGGTCGCGACGATCGCCCGCCGGTCGGCGTCGTGACGCGTGGTGAAGAACAGGCGGTGGAACTCTCGCTTCACATCGGGCGCGACCCCGCAGCACCACTCGAAGGAGCTGCCAAGGCGCAGGTGTCGGGCGCGGTCCGTCGTGTTCGTCAGCGTGACCGACCAGACCTCGGCGGTTTCCTCGGGCGCGACCGCGAGCGTCCAGGACGCATCGATCCCCGCTCGGCTCGTCTCGAAGGTCGTCGAACCCGGGCGATGCACGCAGCGATAATGGTCGTACTTCGCACCGCAGGGCTGCGGGCTGAGCGACCAGGTGGGCCCGTCGTCGTCGAGATCGCGCAGGTAGACAAACCGCCCGCGATCATCGCGGATGAGGTCCATGTCCCAGCGTGTGATGACATTGAGCTGGCAGTGGTCGAGCCAGCTGAACCCGCCCCCGTTCTGACTCACGACGAACCCGTAGCGCCCGTTGCAGACGACATTCGTCCAGGGACTCGGGGTATCGGGTCGCGTGATCTCGAACGCCGACCCGCCTTCGATGAATCGGCCGTACATATTCTCGAGCATGGCGCGTCGTCCTGCGTGATCACCCGCGGTGCCAGCGGGGCCGCCTCATGCGGCGGGAGGGGAAAAAGCCCGCGTGCCCGGGAAGAGGCACGCGGACGGTGGAGAGATCCGTCCTCAACGACGCCGGCGGGTCGCCGCGAGGGCGCCCAGCCCGAGCACCGCCCCCGCACCCGGCGCGGGAACGATGATGTCGTAGAAGTCGATCGAGACATTGCCCTCCAGCGCATCGGGCTGGTTGATCTGCGCCCCCACGCCGTAGAACTGATCGAACGCGCTGGGGATCCCGCCCTCGAGCGAGGTGAACTCGATCTCGCCGCTGGTGACCCAGCCCGTGCCGGTGGTCAGGTTGTTGTAGAGGTACTCGATCGTCGAGTTCGTACCGCTGAACTCGCCCGCGCCGGGACGGTGAATCATCCGCAGGGCGATGTCATCTCCGACATTGTAAACACCGGCGCCGAATGAGTGGAAGGGCATCGTCGAACCGAACGCCGCGACCTCTCCCGTCGCGGTCAGCACGCCGAAGAGCCCGAAGCCGAACAGGTCCGCCTGGAAGCCCGCCTCGATATTGCCCACGCTGTCGGCAGCGTTGATCCGCATGACCATGGACATGTCGAAGCCGTCGCCGTAATCGAAGTCGACCTTGTTGCCCCCGCCGTCGCTGAACCAGGACGCGTGCCGGTTCGCGAAGTTGCCCGAGCCGTAGTCGCTCTCGCGCAGCGTGACGCTGCTCCCCATCGGGCTGAAGGTGCTCGAATAGGTCAGGTTGCTGCCCGAGAAGTCGTTGAAGAGCCGCGGCGCATCGACGAAGCCGTTGATGTCCGACACGCTCGCAACCGCCGCCCCCGCGATCATCGCAACGGCGCCGAGCCCCAGATATCCCTTCTGCATCATGATCGGTTCTCCCTCGCTGAACCGCCCGGCTCCAACCCGGGCGGCGATGCTCGGCCCCGCGCGACCCCCGCGGACCGCGATGAGCAGACGAGCAATGTAAAGGTTTTCAACCCCCAAGATACCCTCTGCAACGATTGTGTCAAGACAGCGATCACGCCCGGAGACGGTTTTTCTGGACCTGCGACTCAGGATCGGGATACTGCCCTCAGTCGTCGCGTCGGTGCAGCCCGAGCCGCTCGAGACCCGCGGCGACCCGCTCATCCCGGTGGAAACAGTCCCAGATCAGCCCCGAACGGGCGTTCTCAATCAGGATCAGCATCGGGCCGTGGTCGATCGCGACGGTATCCGACGCCCGCCAGGGATCTTCGCCCCCCCGGTACGAGTCCGCAAAGCCGTAACGCCCCTTCGATTCAGGACTCCGGATCGAATCCGCCGGAGCGCCCAGCCAGGCGAGATCGCGACCGGAATCGTCCCGGATACCCCGGAAGTGCCGCATCGCGCGAATCGCGAGGTCGGGCTCGAACACCAGCGAGGAAGCCGCGGCGTAGGGCGCCACCACCCCGCCGCCCCACTGATCCCGCGGATCGTGCGGCGGGTAGTCCCCCCCCGCCTCCGCCCCCAACATCTCCACCCGCTCGGGATACACGCCCGGGACGAGATAGCCGTCCGGCCCGTCGCACGCGCTCAACCCCCACGCGTCGGGCCCGAAGGTCGGCAGCCCCTCCGGATTCGCGATCGCCTTGTCGCGATGGAGGTTCACGAGCCTTCGGCTGTTCTCCCACCAGTCCACCGCCGCCCGATGGTCCATCCCGTGCGCGCGCGGGTCGTCGGGGCCCAGCGAGGCGTAGTCGATCCAGCAGTGGGCAAAGAACGCGGTGAACAGCGCGCCCGAGTAGGGGAACCAGACCACCAGCGACTCATCCTCGGGCGCCGCGGGATTGAACCCGATCTGTCGGCGAAGGCGGTAATAGGTCTCCGCAGGGACGCGGTGCGCCGGGTCGCGTGCGCACACCCCCATGAAAGTCGTCAGGCGGTGCTCATCGCCGCAGTCAACCCACGAGTAGGAGATCAGCGTGCCGTCCCCCGTCGGGTCGGCGTCGTCGTCCGGGCGCCATCCCAGCGACAGGAAGCCCTGCCTCGGGCTCGGCGCGTCGCCCCGCGCGAAGTCCGCGTCGCCGTTGAGAAAGTACGACCAGTCCGCCCCGTCCACCATCGCGTCGGCGAGCCGCTCGATCTCGCCCCCGAAATACGAGCCCGCGACGATCGCGCCCGCGAACAGTATCGCCGAATCGACGGTGCTGACGACCAGCTCGGTCCCGACCCGGCGTCCCGACGCATCCCCCGGGTTCAGGAAGTGGAAGAACAGGCCCTCCTTGCGGTTCGCGGGCTGATCGAGGAGCGAACGAAGGGCCTTTTCCGTGCGCGCGCGGGCGTCGTCTCGGTCGAGCCAGCCCCGCTCCGCGCCGATCACATACGCCGCGAGTTGATACCCCACGCCCGCGACGCTGATGGTCTCCTCCCCGGACCGATCGCGGACCAGCCCCGTCGCGGGGTCGACCGCGTGGACGAAGTACGCGAGCGCCCCCCGCTGCACCTCGTCGAGCAGACGCTCGTCCTCATCCTCGAAAGCGAACGGGGGTCGGTCGCGGTTCGGGCTCGCGTCGATGACAACCTCGGATGCGCGCACAGGTGGATGAACGCGTTTGGAAGCCGCGTCACCCGCGGCCTGCGCGACGCAGGCGGGCACCGCAATACCGGCACAACCCGCTGTCAAGACTATTTTTAGAGCCTTCAGAACCGTTGATTTCCGTGGTCGGAAACGCGAGAAACGGGGTGATGTAATCGTTTTCATCGGTTATCATCTTCTCCGATGACTCGTTCGGATGCAAGCAAGAGTGCGCCGTCCGGCAAGACCTCACCGACGCGGGGACGGGATGTCTCGATCCGCCGCGTCGCGGAGGTTTCGGGCGTGTCGATCGCGACGGTGAGCCGGGTGCTGAACAACCCGGACCTGGTCGCCCGCGCGACCTCCGAGAAGGTGCAGCGAGCCGTGCGCGAGCTGGGGTACCGCCCCAATCTGTTCGCCAAGAGCCTGCTGAGCAAGCGGAGCCGGGTGATCGGGGTGTCGCTTCCCGATATTCACGGCGAGTTCTACGCGGAGCTGATGCACGCGGCGGACCGGCGCGCGCGGGAGCTGGGCTATCACCTGCTCGTCAGCGCCGGCGCGCACCAGACGGACACCGACGATGCGACCCCCGGGGGGAGCTTCGCCCTCGATCTCGTCGACGGCCTGATCGTGATGCTCACGGAGCGATCGCGCGCCGACCTGGAGGCGATCGCGAATCTGAACATCCCGGCGGCGGTGATCGGGTGCGACCGTCCCGGCGCGCGCGTGGAGACGATCACCTACGACAACATCCTGGGTGCCGAGCAGGCGACCGAGCACCTCCTCGAGGGGACCCCCCCCGAGCGGTGCTACTTCGTGGGGACGCACCGGGGGAACCTCGATTCCGACGACCGCGCGCGGGCGTTCTGCGACGCGCTGCGCGCGCGGGGGCACGAGCCCGAGGACGACCAGGTCGCGTACGGCGAGTTCACCTTCGAGTGGGGCTGGGACTGGGCGACGGCGCGCATGGACGCGGACGCGCTCTCGGGGGCCGCGGTGTTCGCCGCG
>MDTG01091281.1_pt1 | contig 11998 bp, 12 predicted proteins | sample 811421 | NCBI WGS metagenome assembly MDTG01 (sample SAMN05326645, study PRJNA326480) | marine metagenome | isolation source: seawater | place: Pacific Ocean: South East | collected 2011 | reverse complement strand
CACATGTACCAAGATATCTCATAATTGATCTCAATTTTTTTATATAAGCATTAACTTCATCTAAAGATCTTAAATCTGGTTTACTTACTATTTCCATTAAAGCGACACCTGATCTATTTAGATCAACTAGTGTATTTTTAGGATCAATATCATGTATACTTTTGCCTGCATCTTGCTCTAGATGTAGTCTCTCAATACCTATTATTTTTTCACCATTGGGCATATCAAGTGTAACTGAACCCTCGCCTACTATTGGATTTTTATATTGAGAAATTTGATAACCTTGTGGTAAATCTGCATAAAAATAATTCTTTCTATCAAATATAGATCTATTATTAATTTTCGCATTCAATCCAATTCCAGTTTTAATCGCTTGTTTTATACAAAATTCATTTATTACTGGCAACATACCTGGAAGCGCTGCATCAACTAGACTAACTTGAGTGTTTGGTTCAGAGCCAAATTTTGTTGGTGATGATGAAAATAACTTAGACTCTGATAATACTTGCGCATGAACCTCTAGGCCAATTATTACCTCATATTCTTTATTATTCCTTTTGATTAAATATTCTTTATTGTTTGAGCTCATTTAATCCACCAATCATTAATATTATTTTTATATCCAATATTTTTTTCAATTGCATATGCAATGTTCAAAATATTCTGTTCATCAAATGCCTTGCCAATAACTTGAAGACCTAAGGGAAAACCATTTTTATCATGACCAGCAGGAAGCGAGATTGCTGGAAGACCGGCTAAATTTATAGGAACCGTGAAAATATCATTTAAATACATAGAGACTGGGTCGTTTAACTTTTCTCCAATTTTAAACGCTGAGCTAGGTGTTGATGGAGTTAATATAGCATCTACATTTTTATAGGCTTCATCAAAATCGTTTTTAATTAACCTTCTTACTTTTTGTGCTTTTAGATAATAAGCATCGTAATAACCAGAGGATAAAACGTATGTACCAACCATAATTCTTCTTTTAACCTCATCACCAAATCCCTGTGATCTTGTTTTTTCGTACATATCAATTAAATTTTCTCCTTTTGATCTAAAACCATATTTAACTCCGTCGTATCTAGCTAGATTAGAGGATGCTTCCGCTGGTGCTACTATATAATAAGCTGGGAGTGCATAATTAGTATTAGGTAGCGATATATCAATAATCTCAGCGCCATTTTCTTTAATAATTTTAATACCATTTTCCCAAAGTTTTTCAATTTCTTTGGGCATACCATCAACTCTATATTCTTTTGGAATACCAATTTTTTTTCCTTTTATATTATCACTCAAATCATTCAAATAATTGCCTCTAACGAAATCTACTGAAGTTGAATCTTTGACATCATAAGAACTCATTACTTCTAACAGTAAAGCACTATCCTTAACATCATGGGTCATTGGGCCAGCCTGATCAAGAGATGATGCAAAAGCAACGATTCCGTATCTTGAACAACTACCATAGGTTGGTTTTAATCCTACCGTTCCGGTAAAAGATGCGGGTTGTCTTATTGATCCACCTGTATCGGTTCCGATTGTTGCAGGAGTTAATTTAGCAGCTAGTGCAGAAGATGAACCTCCAGATGAACCTCCAGGAACCAAATTTTCAGATATAGGATTTTGCACATTACCATAATAGCTTGTTTCATTAGATGAACCCATCGCAAATTCATCACAATTTAATTTTCCAATTATTATTCCACCATGATTCAAAATATTTTGAGTTACAGTAGATTCATATGTTGGTATAAAATTTTCTAAAATTTTACTTCCAGCAGTGGTTCTTAAATTTTTTGTGCAAAATAAATCTTTAACAGCTATTGGAATTCCTGGAATTTTTTTACTTAAATCAGGATTTGCATCAAAATCTTTAGCCCGATTTATAGCATCATCAAAGTTATCAGAAATATATGAATTTAATTTAGTAGATTTTTTTGATCTATTTATAAAAGCCTCTGTTATTTCTTTTGAAGATAATTCTTTTGTTTTAATTTTGCCTACGAGATCACACAATTTAAAATTAGTTATTTCTGACATTATTCAACTACCTTAGGTACTACAAAAAAATCTTCATTTTTATCAGGAGAGTTTTTTAGAATATCCTCTCTAATGTTTTTAGTTTCAACTATATCTTTTCTTAGCTTTAAAGTTGTTTCAGCTATTGATGTCAAGGGCTCAGTATTGCTAGTGTCTAATTCATTTAATTTTTCTATAAATTTAAATATAGAATTCAGATCATTGCTTAGTTTTTTTGCTTTTTGTTCATCTATAGAAATTCTTGATAATTTTGAAATATGCTTTACTGTTTTAAGATCTATAGTCATATGATATGAGTATTAAAAACTATCATTTAATCTAAAAAATACAATATGGTCACTTTGGAAGAACTTAAAGATAAATTAGCAGATAATGCCAGATTAATCGGACTAGATTTAGGAGCAAAACGTATTGGTGTTGCAATTTGTGATGATAAAAGAAAAATAGCAACTCCATTTAAAACAATTGAATACAGAAATATGGAACATTTGTTAAATGAGCTAAAAGTTATAATTGAAGATAATAAAATATTAGCAATAATAATTGGAAATCCAATCAACTTGGATGGCACCTATGGGAAAAGTGCACAATCCGTTAATGATAAAGCCAGAATTATTGAAAGGAAACTTAATTTAATGACTGCTCTTTGGGATGAGAGGTTATCAACATCAGGTGCTTTTAATATATCAAGTAATTTAGACTTAAAATTTCCAGTTAGAAAAAAAAAAATAGACGAAAAAGCAGCTGCATTTATACTTCAGGGAGCTATAGATTATTTGAATAATTAACACTTGCACTAAACTCATATTGCAGCTATAGAGTTTGTTTTAATGGCATTATCAAAAAAAGCTGTTAAAATATCTAATAAGCATCTACTTGGTATTCAAGATCTTTCTATTAATGATATTAAAATTATATTAAATGAAGCAAAAGAATTTATTTCACTAAATAAAAGCAAAAATAAAAAACTGGACATTCTTAAAGGAAAAACTCAAATTAATCTTTTTTTTGAACCATCTACAAGAACACAAAGCTCGTTTGAATTAGCTGGCAAAAGGCTTGGTGCTGACGTGATGTCTATGAATATAACAAACTCTGCAATTAAAAAGGGCGAAACCCTAATAGACACAGCAATGACATTGAATGCAATGCATCCAGATATAATTGTAATTAGACATCAAGACTCGGGCGCTTGTAATTTATTATCACAAAAAGTTAATTGTTCTGTTTTGAATGCTGGCGATGGCAGAAGAGAACATCCCACTCAAGCACTGTTAGATGCTTTAACAATAATTGATAGAAAAAAAAAGATACAAGGTTTGAGAATAGCAATATGTGGTGACATATTACATTCAAGAGTAGCACGCTCAAATATATATCTACTTAACATGTTAGGTGCAGAAATAAATATAGTCGCTCCGTCAAATCTTATGCCGAAGGATTTGGATAAATTAGGAATTAATAAATTTTCTGATATGAAAAAAGGTGTCAAAGACTGTGATATAGTTATGATGTTAAGACTTCAAAATGAAAGAATGACTAGCTCATTTCTTTCATCAAACAGAGAATATTATGAGTACTATGGGTTAACACCAGATAAATTAGCATATGCTAAAAATGATGCTCTCATAATGCATCCTGGTCCAATGAACAGAGGAATAGAGATAGATACCAAACTAGCTGATGATATTAATAAAAGTGTAATTAAAGAACAAGTTGAAGTCGGTGTTGCTGTTAGAATGGCTTGTTTAAAAATTTTTTGCGAGTGATGAAAAAACAATATTTTTTAAATGCTAATATTATAGATCCGAAAAATTCTATTCAGGAAATAGGTGGACTAATAATAAATGAAAATGGAAAAGTTGAAGCAATTGGAAAGAAAGTAAATAAAAATAATATACCCTCACGTGAAAAGTATAATGATCTTAATGGTAAATATTTATTTCCAGGAATTGTTGATATGCGAGTATTTGTTGGGGAACCGGGATATGAATATAAAGAAAATTTTAAAACTTTAAGCAATTCAGCACTGTCTGGTGGTGTTACTTCAGTAGTAACTATGCCGAATACATCGCCGGTTATAGACAATGTATCAATAGTTGATTTTCTAAAAAGAAGGGGAAGAGATAAATCAAAAATAAATATATTTCCTACTGCAACTTTAACTAAAAACTTGGAGGGAACAAATATGACAGAATTTGGTTTATTGCAAAAAAAAGGAATTATTGGATTTACCGATGGAATTAAAACTATACAAAATACAAGACTAATGTCACGAATAATGAGATCAGCTTTTGATCTAGACTCATTAGTTATGCAGCATGCAGAGGATTCTGAATTAGCAGAAAATGGAACGGTAAATGACGGTATAATATCAACAAAACTCGGCTTACAAGGGATAACCGAAATAGCAGAGAAGATTATTATTGAAAGAGACCTAAGTTTATTAGAGGATTTTAATTGTAGATACCATATATCACAAATTTCTTCTGCAAAATCTGTTGATGTTATTAATAAAAGGAAAAACGACGTAAAATTTACTACTGGAGTGTCAATAAATAATTTATCACTTAATGAAAATGATATAGGTGATTTTCGAACATTCTTAAAACTATCGCCCCCACTACGAACTGAAAACGACAGAAACGAACTTATAAAGGGTATTAATGATGATTTGATAGATGTAATAGTCTCAGATCATAAACCTGAGGATGAAGAGTCAAAAAGGTTAACTTTCTCTCAGGCAGCAACTGGTGCATCTGGTATAGAAACACTTTTGCCGTTAGCGCTAGAGCTTTATCATAATGAATCAATTAAATTGTTTAAAATCGTAGAACTTTTAACTAGTAACCCAGCAAAAATTCTTAAAATTAATAAAGGAAATTTAAGTGTTGGAAATAACGCTGATTTTTGTATTGTTGATATATACAAACCTTGGGTTGTTAAAAAAGAAAAATTAGTATCGAAATCAAAAAATACATGTATAGAGGATAAAAAATTACAGGGCAAAGTGACTAATACATTTGTAAATGGTGTTGAGATGTACAGATTGCAAAAATAAATGATTTATTATGATATATTTCTAGTAATTTTATTTTCTTATTTAAGTGGATCTATTCCTTTTGGATACTTGTTTGCTAAACTTTTTTTAAAAAAAGATGTTAGAAAAATTGGTTCAGGAAATACAGGAGCGACAAATGTTTTAAGAGTAGGGAATAAATCATTAGCGTTCCTGACTTTATTTTTTGATATTATTAAAGCAATAGCGCCTGTATTATTTTTTAAATTTTATATTCCTGATTATGTTTATATTTCGTCTTTAAGTGTGTTTTTAGGTCACGTTTTTCCAATATGGTTGAAATTTAAAGGTGGTAAAGGAGTGGCTACATATATTGGTATACTGTTTTGCATTAACTTTAATCTTGGAATAACGTTTGGCTTAGTTTGGGTAGTAACCTTTATAATTTCTAGATATTCGTCCTTATCCTCATTGTTAGGAAGTCTTGCGATACCAATTACTAATTATTTTATCTTTAAAGAACAAATCACATATTTCTTTGTAATAATGTTTGTTTTAATTTTCTACACACATAAAGAAAATATAAAAAGACTGCTAAATAGCACTGAATCTAAAACAAAAATTTATTAATTTGACTATACATATGGGTTTTGTGTAGTTTAATTACATATGAATCTTGTCATTGTCGAAAGTCCAGCAAAGGCTAAAACTATAAATAAATATTTAGGTGAAAGATATACCGTTCTTGCAAGTTATGGACATATAAGAGATTTACCGTCTAAAAACGGTTCCGTAAATCCTGAAGAAAAATTTAAAATGGTTTGGGAAATAGATAGTTTTTCAAAAAAATATTTAAAAGAAATAGCTGATGTTGCAAAAAAATCAGATAAAATAATACTTGCTACAGATCCTGATCGAGAGGGGGAAGCAATAGCCTGGCATGTAAAAGAATATCTGGTCGAAAAAAAAATTTTAAAAGACAAAAAAATTGAAAGAGTTGTTTTTAATGAGATAACTAAAAGTGCTGTCACAAATGGAATCGATAATCCGAGGAATATAGAGACTAATTTAGTTGATGCATATATGGCAAGAAGAGCTTTAGACTATCTTGTCGGTTTTAATATATCTCCTATACTTTGGACTAAATTACCTGGATCCAAATCAGCAGGCAGAGTCCAGTCAGTTGCTTTAAGATTATTAACAGAGAGAGAACATGAAATAGAACAATTTAATCCAGAAGAATTTTGGACCCTAAATGTTAACTTTAAAACTTTAAAAGGTTATATGATGAATTCAAATTTGGTATTACTTAACAGGAAAAAGATTGAAAAATTTTCCTTTAAAAATAAAGAGGAGATCAATCAGGCAATTAATTTAATAAAAAAAACAAAATATAAAATTTCAGAAATTTCATCTAAAACTTATACTAGAAACCCTCTAGGACCATTTACTACCTCAACTTTGCAGCAAAGTGCGTCTAGTAAGTTAGGCTTCGGAGCTGCTAGAACTATGCAAATTGCTCAGAGATTATATCAAGGTATAGATATTGAAGGTGACACGGTTGGTTTGATCACCTACATGAGAACCGACGGGACAAATATATCAAAAGATGCAGTGTCAGAATTCAGAAAATTTATTATGAATACTTATGGTGACAATTATCTTCCAGTTGAACCAAATAACTTTTCAGGAAAAAAGGCCAAAAATGCTCAGGAAGCACATGAAGCAATTAGACCAACTGATGTTTTGAGGACACCTGCCAGCATTAAAAATTTTTTGAGCAATGATCAGATTAAACTATATGATCTAATTTGGTCGAGGGCTGTGTCTTCCCAAATGGAAGTAGCTAAATTTGATAGAAAGACAATTACGATCATGTCTCTAGATGAGACAAGTCAATTTAAATGTTCCGGATCTACTATAAAATTCGATGGTTTTTTAAAATTAACAAGAGTTGATGATGTTGATGAAAAAATCTTACCTGATGTTGACAAAGAAGATGTGTCAATAAATGATTTTATTGATGAACAACATTTTACCCAACCTCCGCCAAGATATTCGGAAGCAAGTTTAGTTAAAAAATTAGAGGAATTAGGGATAGGTAGACCATCAACTTACGCAAGTATTATATCTGTTATATCAAATAGAGGTTATGCAGATATAGAAAATAAACGTTTTTTTCCAACTGATAGAGGTAAATTATTGTCGGCGTTTTTAGAAAAACTTTTCTCGAAATATGTTGATTATGGGTTTACTGCTGGATTAGAGGAACAACTTGATAACATTACCACTGGTAAAGAACAATGGATAAAAGTTCTTGAGAAATTTTGGAAGGACTTCAATAATAATATTTTAAATGTTAAAGAAAAAAGAACAAGAGAAGTTCTTGATCTGTTAAATGAAAGTTTAGGCGAATTAATATTTGACTCAGATAAAAATGGTAAAATTGATAGAAAATGTAAGTTATGTAATGCTGGGGAATTAAGTTTAAAAAACAGTTTTAGAGGAGGAGCTTTTATTGGTTGCTCAAATTATCCTGAATGCAAATTTACAAGACCTCTTTCAAAATCTAAAGCAAGTAATCAAGTCATCCTAGCAGAACCAAAACTAATTGGTCAAAACGAAAATGGTAAAGAAATTTATTTAAAAAATGGAAGATTTGGTCCATATCTTCAATATGAAATTTTAGATGGTGAGGTTTCAAAAAAGAAAAAGGTGAAGAAAGAAAATGATAAATTAAAAAATGTATCAATACCAAAAGGTATTGAAATAAATCAAATTGACATTAAAAAAGCTAAATATTTGTGTTCCCTACCTATAATTATTGGTCAACATCCAGATAGTGGCAAAGATATAACTCTTAATTCTGGAAGATTTGGTCCGTATTTGAAGTGTGAAAATAAGTCAGCTAGATTAGAGAATGTTGAAGAACTTTTCACAATTGGTCTTAATAGAGCAATAACGCTTATTGCAGAGGCTAAACCAGGAAGAATTTCTTCATCATTGATTAAAGATTTAGGTTTACATCCAGAAGATAAAAAACCAGTAAGAATAATGAAAGGTCAATATGGACCGTATATTAAACATAAATCGCTAAATGCAACTATTCCTGAAGAAAAAGATCCTTTAGAATTAACAATTGAAGAAGCTCTAATTTTAATAGAAAAAAGAAAAGAATACGATAAAAATAAGAGGAAAAAGAAAAAATGAAAAAAGTACTATTCATAATAATAATATTTGTTTTAACGATTTCTCAATTATATGCTGAGGAAAGAATGAAGTGTCCAGAAGATTTATCAATTCTCGCAAAAATGAAATGCAAAGCTAATAACTTAAAACCTAATAAGTTTTTAAAAGGTACCTTGGAATATCAAAAAAAAGCTTTTGAAAAGAAAGATAAGGCGGATCAATGAATATTGATGATAATATAAAAATTAATAATATTATATTACCAAAAATTGCTGAACCTGTTGGTTCATATATTGCCATTAAAAAATCTGGAAATTTATTATTTATCTCAGGTCAAATATCTATTGATGAGAATAATAAATTAATCAAAGGAAAATTAGGAAAAGAATTGACAACAGACGACGGATATGTTGCTGCATCTAGGTGTGCACTAAATATCATATCTCAGGCCAAAAAAGCGTGTGATGGTGACTTATCAAAAATAAAATCCTGTATTAAACTTACAGGTTATGTTAATTCCTCAGATAATTTTATTGAGCAACCAAAAGTAATAAATGGAGCGTCTGATACTATTTTTAAGGTATTTGGTGAAAATGGCAAACATTCACGAGCTGCTATAAGTGCTAACAGCTTGCCGTTAGGCGTGGCTGTTGAAGTAGATGCAATTTTTGAATTAAAATAACTATCTTCCAATACCATAATATTTAATTCCAGTTTTTTGCATTTTTTTTGGTGAATAGATATTCCTCAAATCATAGACAATAAAATCTTTCTTTTTTACTAATTTTTTAAAATCTAGAAGTTTAAATTCATTCCACTCTGTATGTAATATAATTAAATCAGATTTATAACACGCCATTGAAATAGATTTACAATTTTCTACATTTTTCATTTTTATAAATTCATTTTTTTTACCTGTAGGATCATAATATTTTATATATGAACCTTTTTTTGAAAAATGATTAATCATGTCTAGACTTGATGCTTCTCTCATATCATCTGTATTTGGTTTAAAGGTCACTCCTAAAAAGGTTATAACTTTGTTTTTTAGTCTATAATTTAAAATTTTTTTAACCTTTTTTATCAATAATTTTTTTCGATCTTCATTAGATTTAATTACGCTTCTAATAATACTCAACTTAACTTTATATTTTATTGAAGTATCAAGAATTGCTCTAGTATCTTTTGGAAAACATGATCCCCCATAAGCAGGTCCTGCTCTAAGAAATCTATCACCAATTCTCTGATCCAACCCCATTCCTTCTGATACATCTTTAATATCAACTTTAGTTTTTTCACATAAATTAGCTAACTCGTTTATGTAGCTTATTTTTGTAGCTAAAAAAGCATTTGAAGCATATTTTATCAATTCTGCGCCTCTTCTTGAGGTTAGTAAATATCGACTGTCTTTTTTAATTATTGGTAAATAAAGAGATTTTAATATTTTATTTGCTTTTTTACTGTTTGTTCCAATTACAACTCTGTCAGGATAAACAAAGTCTCTTATTGCCTCTCCCTCTCTTAAAAATTCAGGGTTTGATACTACATCAACGTATTTTAATTTTTTTTTATCTCGAAATATTTTTTCAATTTTATCACCTGTAGATACAGGAACTGTAGATTTAGTAATAATTATTTTATATTTATTTATATATTTGCAAATATCTTTTGCAGCTTTAAAAACATATTTTAGGTCAGCAGAATTTCTTTTTTTTTGTGTTGGAGTACCAACGCATATGAAAATAATATCTGAATTTTTAACGGCAAACTTAAGATCTGTCGTAAATAATAACCTTTTTCTCAAAAAATTTTTTTTTAATATTTCTTCCAGGCCTGGTTCATAAATTGGTACTATACCTTTATTTAGATTTTCAATTTTAGTTTTATTTTTGTCTACACAATATACTGTATTACCAAGATCTGAAAAACAAACACCACTAACAAGACCTACATAACCAGTTCCTATCATACAAAGTTTCATTTTTTGGAAATCTCTAATCCAGAATTTATATATCCTTGCATACTCCCACAATCTAAATATTTACCTTTAAATTTATGACCAATAAACAGTTCACCATCCTTTATTAATCCTCTAATAGTGTCAGTAATATGAATTTCCCCACCTGTGCCAGGTTTTTGTTTTTTTAATTTAGAGAAGATTTTTTTAGGTAAAATATACCTACCTATTACAGCGTTAGTTGAGGGCGCAGAACGTATGCTTGGTTTTTCTACAACATCATCAAATATAAAGTTATAATTATTTAAAATTTTTTTAATTGAGTAAATACCCCACCTAGATACATCTTTTTTATTGACTTTCATGCTGGCAATTACAGAAGATTTATATCTATTATGGATTTTAATCATATCTTTTGAGCAATTTTTATTAACAATTAAATCATCTGGTAGTAGCATTAAAAAAAACTTGTCTTTAATTAATTTTCCCGCTTTTAAAACTGCATCACCAGTCCCTTTAGGATTATTTTGATAAACAAATTTAATCATTTTTTTATATTTTAGAATTTTGTGATATTCCTTTATTGTTCTTTTATCTTTTTTTTTTTTTATTATTTTTTTATATAATTTGTCGCTATAAAAATAATTTTTTATCATTATTTTTTTGTTAGAAATAATAAACACAACTTCTTTTATCCCTGCATTAATACATTCATCTAAAATATATTCTATTCCAGGCTTTCCATTAATTGGCAGAAGTTCTTTGGCAAAAACACTAGTCAACGGTAAAAGTCTTGTTCCCAACCCTGCAAGTGGTATTATAGCTTGTTTAATCATCAAATTTATTTAATAAATAAGTACCATAAATGATAATTTTTAAAAGCATTGATAAACTTAATAAAGAAATAAATTTAGTTAAAAATATTGGTTTTGTGCCTACAATGGGGTCACTGCACAAAGGACATATTTCATTAATTAATAAATCTAAAAAAATGGGTTATAAAACTTTAGTAAGTATATTTGTTAATCCTAAACAATTTAATAATAAAAAAGATTTTTTAAATTATCCAAGGAATATTGCTAAGGATTTAGAAATTCTAAAAAAAACAAAAGCTAATTATGTGCTTGTACCTCAATATACAGACATATATGAAAAGAAAGAACAAACCAAGTTTAAAATTTCCAAAAAAGATAAAATCATGTGTGCTAAATTTCGACCAGGTCATTTCGAAGGTGTTCTAGATGTTATAAGTCGATATTTGTTAAAAATTAAAGTTAAAAGTATGTTTTTAGGTGAAAAAGATTATCAGCAATTTTTTATTATTAAAAAATACATTAAAGATAAGTTTAATGTTAAAATAATTAACTGTAAAACTATAAGACATAATAACTTAAGGGCCTATTCATCCAGAAACCGTTTGTTGAAAAAAAAACATCTATACAGAAGTGATAATATATCCAAAATTTTGAAAAGCTTCAGACAATCAATTATAAAAAAATTTAATAATAAAGATAATATTTTTAAAATTTTGGAAAAAATTAAAAAATTCAATATCATCATAGAATATTTAGAAATACGAAATAAAAATAATTTAAGCCTTAAGTTTAATAGAAAAAATTTTAAAATATTTATTGCTTACTATATTAGTAAAGTGCGTATTATTGACAACTTTTAATTAATTGTAAAAAAAATATGCACCAATGCCTAAAAAAGATAAAAATCCTATTACATCAGTAATAGTAGTTACGAAAACACTAGATGCTATTGCCGGATCTATATTAAACTTTTTT
>MDTG01018455.1_pt1 | contig 11998 bp, 16 predicted proteins | sample 811421 | NCBI WGS metagenome assembly MDTG01 (sample SAMN05326645, study PRJNA326480) | marine metagenome | isolation source: seawater | place: Pacific Ocean: South East | collected 2011 | reverse complement strand
TTCGTTATTATCAATCAAGTGGGGGCGTAGCTCAGTAGGATAGAGCACCAGATTCCTAATCTGGGGGTCACAGGTTCAAATCCTGTCGTCCTCACCAATTTCCTCTGAAACTATTGACTTCTTGTCGTTCTTGGTAATGTAGAACACTATTTGACGCTATGTTTTTGTATAAGCCAGACAGTATTTTTTATATGCGTAATCGAGTTTATAAATACCTAAATAATTGTAATTAAATGATTTTTTAAATGTAAAATGAATTGTGCTTTTAATATATTAAATATTAGACAAAGAAGGCAGAAAACTGTATAAATATTCTGTCAGCTGATACACCACTCTTACAAAAGTGTGTCGAGGCATATTTTTTTTTAATATTTAATATGTGGGCATCAAGTTTATTATTCTCATTCACCGGAAAAATCATTAAGTATCTAAAAGATTCATTTGAATGGAAAATTTATTTGATCAAAGAAAGGTTATAAAACTCTAGAAATGGCTACAGAAACTGTCGCAAACGATGCTGTTTTTATCAATTTATCTATAGCATTATTTTGTTTGGTCGCTAACGGATTTTACGTGGCAGCCGAATTCGCAATCGTGAAATGTAAACCTCTTAGAATAGATCAATTAGCAAAAGAAAACGCTTTCGCTGGAAAGCTCTCAAGGCATATTCTAAATAAGCAGGAAAATTATCTAGCATGCTGCCAATTAGGTATAACAATGGCCTCTCTTGGACTTGGTTGGGTCGGAGAGCCTACTGTAGCTGCACTTATCGAGCCAGTACTTGGGAACTTCTTGCCCGAGCATCTCATACACTTCGTTGCATTTATGATTGGTTTCATAACATTCTCATCATTGCATATCGTTGTTGGGGAACAAGTTCCAAAAATCTTTGGCATAAGAAATCCTGAAATTACATTCCAAGCATGTGCACATATACTATGGGTGACTTATTTAATGGTATACCCACTGAATATTGCTCTAAAGTCAGCAGCTTCGTCGATACTAAGATGGATGGGCGTTGCATCTTCAACATATGAGGATATCTTTACAGGAGAGGAAATAAAGGGCTTAGTTGATGTCTCTGTTGCACATGGTGAAATGGATGAAGCACAGGCAACAAGACTTCACAAACTTTTCGCTTTTGACGAAAGAATTGTGAAAAGTGTAATGATTCCAAGTTCACAGTCCGAAACCTTAATCTTAGATGGAGATAAAAAGAAGAACAAGCAAGTGATCGCAGAAACTCAGCATTCAAGATTCCCGTTATTAGATAAAGACAACAAACTCGTTGGTACAATTGTCGTAAAAGATTTGGTTGATGCTCTATTCAAAGGAGAAAACGATCCATGGAATGATCTTGGTAAATTCTCAAGAAAACCAATGATTGTTCCAGAAACTTCATTGATAAAGGATCTCTTTGAGAGAATGAGACTCGAGAGATGTCATATAGCATTTATGATAGATGAGTATGGTTCTTTTACTGGTATGGTTACAATGGAAGACCTTCTAGAGGAATTAGTGGGCGAAATCGCAGATGAAACAGATGAAGTTGAAAACGAATTTGAGATTATTAATGAAAGTGGTTACTGGTTAGCACACGGATTATCCCCCCTTGTGGATCTACAAAGAGCACTTGATTGTGATGAGATTGACGATCCAAATGCAAATACTTTATCAGGATTGATCATGAACAAGCTACAGAAAATACCTGTTGTTGGCGATATTGTAGAAGATTTCGGTTTTAAATTCATTGTTGAGGCAACTGTTGATAATAGAGTTGAAAAAGTTAAAATAGAAAAGATAAAATAACTTATTAAATTCTCAAGAACTGATCTTGCTATCTCTTCGGGTGATCGGACTGAATTGCTCTCTTCAATATCTATTGGACCCAACCGCAATGAATTAGTATTACATGGATGTTAAATTGATGTAAATCATCAGAAAAAACACTCCCCATTCATCTCATTAACTTACTTTTCTAGTAAGTTTTTTTCTGATATTTGGATCAAGGAATTTCTTTCGAATCCTAATTGATTTAGGTGTTACTTCAATTAGCTCATCCTCGGAAATCCATGCAATTGCTTTTTCCAAATTCATATCTAGTGGAGGTGTTAGTTTTACAGCTTCGTCTTTGGAATGTGTTCTGATATTGGTCAACTTCTTACCTTTAAGAATATTTACCTCAAGATCATTTGGTCTTGTGTGTATGCCTACTATCATGCCTTGATAGACAGGAGTGCCTGAACCAATAATCATTTGACCTCTCTCTTCAAGGTTAAATAATGCAAATGCGACTGAGTTACCGCTTCCATTCGAAATAAGAACGCCATTTGTTCTTCCTTTTATTTCACCTTTATGACTTTCATATCGTGAAAATATACGATTGATAATAGCAGTTCCACTTGTTACTGTTAATAATTCAGATTGATATCCAATAAGGCCTCTTGTTGGGGCTTCAAAAATTAATCTTGACCTACCTATGCCAAAAGGTTTCATTTCTAACATAACACCTTTTCTTAAGTTTAAGTCCTGAACTACTTGCCCTGCATATTCATCATCCACATCAATTATAACTTCCTCAATTGGTTCAATTAACTTACCCTTCTCATCATTCTTCATCAGTACTTGAGGCTTAGAGACGCTTAATTCATAGCCTTCCCTTCGCATCGTCTCAATTAATACTGATAATTGTAATTCACCTCTACCTGAAACTAGGAAACTACTATCGTTTGATGACTTCTCAATATTAAGTGTTATGTTGCCCTCCCCTTCTTTAATTAGACGATCGCCAATCATTCTTCCAGTCACCTTGTCTCCTTCTGAACCAGCGAGAGGGCTATCATTAACGCTGAATGCCATTTGAACTGTTGGGGGATCAATGGGTTGTGCATGTAATATTGTGCTATTTTCAGGAGAACAAAACGTATCGGCAACAGTACCTTTTGTAAGGCCTGCTATTGAAATAATATCTCCTGCCTTACCATTATCAATAGGAGCTCTTTCCGTACCCCTAAAAGCAAGTATCTTCGTCACTCTTCCATTTTCAATGATATTGCCATCTTGACCTAATACCTTTATTTGTTGATTGGTCGTAACTTCTCCAGAGAAGACTTTTCCAGTGATTAATCTTCCCAAATATGGGTCATTCCCTAGGATCGTTCCAAGCATTTTAAATTTTCCACTCTCAACTTTTGGAGGGGGTGTATGCTTTATTATTAATTCAAAAAGTGGGTTTAGATTGTCATTCGCGAAGTTTAGGTCATGGGTAACCCAGCCACTCCTTCCAGAACCATACAATATGGGGAAATCAAGCTGATGTTCATCAGCATTCAACGCAGCAAATAGATCGAAAATTTCATTAACAACTTCATCCGGTCTTGAGTCGCTTTTATCAATCTTATTTATTACAACCAATGGTCGAAGACCAATTTGCAAAGCTTTTGATAATACGAATTTCGTTTGAGGCATTGGTCCCTCGGCAGCATCTACGAGCAGAATTGCGCTGTCAACCATACTCAGTATTCTTTCAACCTCACCACCAAAATCTGCATGGCCTGGCGTATCAATAATATTTATTCTAATATCATTCCATACAATGGATGTACACTTTGCCAATATCGTTATACCCCTCTCTTTCTCGAGATCATTGGAGTCCATAATTCTCTCAGCTACTTTCTGATTATCTCGAAATGCACCAGATTGAGATAATAATTTATCAATTAAAGTGGTTTTCCCATGATCAACATGAGCTATTATTGCTATATTTCTTAATTCCATTTAATACACTTCTGATGTTTTTTGTTTAAATTTGGGGGGCAGGCTTAATTAAATATTATTTTTCTCATCATTTTCAGCTTCTTCAATTTTCTTATTAACTTCTTTTATTCCCATCTCAAAGAGCTTGTTGTACTCGTCCTCTGTTCCCTTCTTTTTATGCCAATCTCGGATCGTGAATACACTTGCAAAATTCTTTAGTTTCTTATGCTCTTTCAAAAGGTTGAAATATAAAATACCCATGGTGATTGCAACTGATAGAGTTACTAAAAATAAAAGGTTCATATTCATAAGTGACTGCCTGTTACAATATAATTTTATTTGGACCTAGTTCAAAAAAATAAAAGATAACAAAAAAATGCAAGGATACAAGAAAAAGTATAAGTAGATAACGAACTAGGATTTTTAAGCTGTTGTTGCCAACTTTGTCTGCTACGTTTAATTCCAACCATTTCCATACCGGCTTCATTAGTAATCGTAGATATAAATAGGCTAGTACTAATCCAACAATAACAATTAAAATCCCGATTCCCATGCATGGAGTTTAACAGATAGACCTTTTAATGACAATGTGCGTTTTGTTTACAATTATTTAGTAGATCAGACACCCAGATTACCTCGTCTATAACGTGTAACCCCTGCAATTACCCATTCACCATTGTAGCTGTAGAGTGTGTATAGATAATTGTTTATGGTATTATTAGAAGAAAAGACGGTAACTATCTGATATGCCATTTCTCCTTTTAGTTTCAAACCCTCAAATGTATGCGACTCAGAATTCCAAATGTCAGAATATCCATCTTTAACCATTTGACCAAAAATTTCTGCGGAGCGGTAGCGTCTTTTGAGCTCCGGTGAAGCGTAGCTATATGCGAGTGATAGATCAGCTTCCTTAAATGCATTGAATTGAGATGTAATGACTTTTTCTATTTGTGGTCGGAATTCTTTGTCGGCACCATACGTTTCTGTTGTTAATAAAAACAAAACAAAGGGTAAGTAAATAATTTTTTTCATTTTATATATTTTTTTTGTTATATGTACATAAACGAAGTTAGATATGATAAAGACCATTTCTCACCCATATACTATTCATTTTTATTTATGAATTTATCTCACGTTTATTATTATTTGAATAGTATGCATAGTGACATTAACTATTTTATGAGAGAGATCAGTAATTATTATTTGATCCGTGTTCAGCATTATATAGCTCTAAATAATGGTAATAATCTATCGGATCATCTGGTGGACCCAAAATATTGCCGCCTCCTTTAATCCAAAAATCTACGTCTTCTGATTTAAAAGGTTCGTACACATACTCTTCTTCTTTGGGTAATTTTCGATCATGGTCCCAGATGTATAATGAGCAAAGTAACATTGCAATAACTAATGCACCCATTATGATGTATTGATTTCGCGTATTCATATATTTAGCATAGAAGCTAGCCATTTAGAGCCCTTGAGATAGTATGAAAATAATTAGCGTACTTAATGCAAAACCAACCATACCAATTTGTAAAGTTTTAATTAAAATAGCCATAATTTTATGAGTATACGAGCCATCAAATATTTTAATGTTGAAAAAGGATAGAATAAGCCCGAAAATCCAAATAAGCATGATTATGCTCATAGAAAGTACAGATACGATAGCGGTAATTAATAAAATGCTTCCCATTATTTAATTATATCAGTAGGTCTTTGCCATAGCAATCTAGGTATTTTTATATTATTAGCAATCTAAGAACGCCTGAGTTCCGTTATACAATGTGTGGGTAGCGGTTTCGTTGTTTTCACCAAACACATCCCTATAATCACTACCCACGCATATGAATGTTACCATCTGTCTGGATTATAAACAATGACACTCTGTGTTATGGACTTTCAACCGTTTGGTTTTTTTTTAAAAAACATCCATTTCAGATGCGAGATTTCATGAAATTTATATAAAGTCCTACACGATATCTTAGATAAGGATAGCTTAGTTCAACTTCATCCATTTTATGCAATCCTCAAGCCTGTCGTCACCCCAAAATACTTCACCTTCATATATAAATGTTGGACTGCCAAAGACTCCTAATTTAAATGCAGTATTAGTATTTTTTTGGTAGATGGATTCTATTTCCGAAGCCTCTACTTTTTTTAATATCTCATCTTTATTTAATTTCATTTCTTGCATGATTTCATTCAAGTTAGGTTCCGTGGCTGGCTCCCTTCCTTCTTCAAACCACCGCTGATAAGTAATTTTTACATAATCAATTCCCCAACCTTCGTTCATTCCAAGAATTGCAATTCTATTCGCCAGATCAAATTGTGTTAATGGATAAGGAGCTGGTATTATTGGGCTGAGTCCATAAAACTGAGCTCTTCTTTCAATATCCCGCCACATATAATCTGACTTGATCTTTTTTGAAGGGGGAGTGAAGGGAATATTATCCATTTCCATCATTATCTTTCGTACACTGAATGGTTTCCAGTTGATTGTAATATTCTCACTTTTTGATATTGCATCAATTCGACAGACGGACAAGTATGTGTAAGTACTTCCAATGGAAAACCAAAAATCAATTGACTTCATTTAAAAATCTCCAAAATTTTTTAAGGTTCAATCTTCGGAAGATCTCTCTTTTTGAGTGATTCAGGTGATATCACTCATATAAAAAGTTCCTTCTATTCTTTTGAAATATTTGTTGCACCGGTCTCAAAGCCGATCACCTGTCCATCTTTGAATGTGTAAACACCCATAACAGCTTGTTGATTACCATCGCTGAAAGTCACAAAAGCATGCTCAATACCAATTTCGTCATTTTCGTAAATAATTCTAACTCTCTCACGGTTTATATCATCACTCATCGCCCAGCCTATCACGTCTTGCTTGGTCAAGACTGCTCCATTGGAATGCATCGTAAACTTATAATCATCGTGTAATAACTCATTCATATTTGATTCATTTTTTTGATCAATTGCTTGACTTAATTTTTCTATTATTGACATAATATTTCCTCTTCATTTTGGTTAGTTAAAACTATATCGAATTTTGTTTACTTTGCAATAGGGAGAATTCCCGAACCCTATCAAAAGTAAAGTGGTCTGCGACATCGCTTTTTGCATAATATACATCCTCAACGACACCATCTTCATTTATTAAAATATCAGTAACCGCAATATCAAAATGACCCTTGATAGTTAACGGAATATAACCCTTAATCATTGCTGGAAATATTTTATGGACCTTTAGTAATGTCGCAGCTAGTAATTTAAAAAATGATCTTTGTACGTGATATTTTTTGTAATATGAAAAATCTTCATCCGCCAATATGGTAAACGGAAGTTCGCCGTGCTTTTTCATATATTTACCCAGATTATCAACTGGTGAGTGAAAGATCCCAACATGGGTGAAGTTATCTCCGAACTCTCTAAATCTTTTTTGTAGCTCATTTATTCTCAAATTACAAAAAGAACAGCCCGCGATGCGATAGAAGGTAAGTAAAACTTTTTTTCCCTTTATTTCTGATAACTTAAATGGTGTTCCATCATGCTGTGGTAGGACTATTTCTTCTAATTTATCACCCTTCTTAATGCGCATTTCTCTATCCTTTCAGTTTATAAAGACTTGCATGTTTCTAAGACTTAAATCTGAGTCTTATCTCAGATCCATTCATTGATACAACAAAATCGCTCATATTTACAGGATGAGGAGGAAACATCGACCCTAATAAAATTACATCATCCTTACATATACCTCGTCCAAGTTGGTTTGCAACAACATTACATTCATCAAAGTTGTCTTCTAAGGCCCCTATTAGAGTCTCAATATTTTCAAATGGCTCCCATTGTTCCGGACCCATTGTTGCAGTAATTTGATAGTTATTTATGCCATCCCCCCAGCCAGATTTTGTGTCCACATCCACAATCCAGCCACGTTGATAAATATTTTCAGATAGAACAAAGGTGGGGCTTTTAGGAGGGCTATGAAAATCAACAAATTCTATCCCAGAAACAAGGCTGGATATGCAATTTTTAATTTGATCGAATGTCGCATCAGAGGGAATATCGCTACTAATATGCGCTGCTAACTCAGCTTCTACTCTGGGTTCTATAACCGCCTCTATATCTATTTGGGTATTTGAGACAATTTTACCAGAGTCAAACAGTGCTCCTACCAAAGGTCTATTTATACCCAGCGCTTTTAGGCCAGCTTGAGATCCAAATCCTAGTTTCCAGCCTACTTGCTTTTTCCCAAGTTTTATTTCTTTTTCAATTGCAATTTTTAATGCATTAAGATGCTCTTTATTTAACATTGTTATCAATACCTCGGCTTCTTATGTTATATGTAATCATAGTAAAATTGACGTTTACAAGCAAGCTATGATGTTTTTAAATTAATGAAAAATTCAAAAATATTTATATCTATTTATCAAATTCAATGATATGTATAGATATGTTTTGAGCTAGAATTCAATATATATAAGTTCAATGTATTAATGTGAATGTTACTACGGCAATTTGATATCTGATAAAGTGAGAAACAGGAACAATGTTCCAATTTATTAATTTGCTATCCAAGGAGTATTTAAATGGCAAACGGAAAAGTTAAATGGTTTAACCTTAAAAAAGGTTATGGTTTTATTCAACCTGAAGAGGGTGACAAAGATATTTTCGTCCATATTTCTGCACTTCAAAATTCTGGCATTAGAAACCTGTTTGAAGATCAAAATGTTGAATATGATGTGGCAGAAGAAAAAGGTAAGGTATCTGCTGTAAATATAAAAACTATTGAAGATTAGTACCCAAAAAACCATCTATGAGCTAAATTACTCTTGATTTTCTATCATGAGGAGTTCCCGTTTTTTGTTTACTCCGCCCTTGAGGCTATAGCCACCAATATCACCGTTTGACCTTATTACCCGATGGCACGGTATATTATCTGGATCAGGATTGATTCCACATGCATTCGCTACAGCTCTATATGCTCTTGGTCTACCAATTTTCTCAGCTAGTTGTTTATAGCTAATTGTTTGCCCTTTTGGTATTTTTCTTATCTCTTCAAAAACAATGTATTGAAACTCTGTAAAATCTTTGGTTTTTTTAGGTTTCATTTTTTTATGTTAGTAACTAATAAATTATTAGTCTATTTTAAAATATACAATATCATTTATAAGATAGAAATCTGGGAATAATCTTATGAATGAATTGCAGGAAAATGGCTATCTCATACACTGGTATAACTTAGATGAAGACACCGAGACGGAATACCTCGAATGGCTTCATAGTAAATACATCCCAGCACGTCTTAATGATCCACGGATCGCATGGGCGTGTCACTTTAAGTCCCTGTCTAATGTAGAACACCCCGGCGAAAAGGGAAGATTGAGTCATGATAATAACTCAATTCCATCCGGTGATCGTTATATATTAATATTTGGTGCAAAGAGTCCTGAAATTTTTGTAGATCCAACCCTTACTGCTTATCATCAATCATTAAATCAAAATGATTTGGGTTATCTAAAAATGAGACGCGAGGAGAGGTACAATATCATGACAGAAGAAGCAAGAGGGCCTGGGTCTGAAAAAAAGTTATCGGATGGGGCAGGTCTCTCTGAGTGCATTCAACTAGGAAATTTTAATTCTAGATCTTACGAAGATGAGGATGAGCTTGCAAGTTGGTATGCAACTTGGAGAATTCCATCAATGAAGAAACTACCTGGATGTCAGGGGGTTAGAAAATTAGTATCAGTTTCTGGTTGGGCAAAGCATGCTATTTTATACGAGTGGTCATCCCCAGAAGCGAGAAATAGTATATTTGTGGATCATGAGGCGGCAGACCCAGAAATGGAAGCTTGGACAGATCTTGTTGTCAGAAAATTAGTCCATGCACCAGGATCTCCGAATTTGGCTAAAAGAATTTGGCCAATTATTAAATAGTAAAAATTATCTACCTCATTAACGATGTTTTTTTATTTTTTGCCCAATAAGCAGATGAAGATTTGTGCTTTTGCCACGAGTCAGCTGTTTCAGCTCCTGGCATCATGGATGCGTCAGTACCAGCTAGAACCTTATGATGATCGATATTAAGAGTCTTTAGCCATCTTTGTTGACCCATAGTTATGGCAACAAAATAGCCAATTTCAACAATCTCAGCTTCAGTATAATATTTGTGTAGCTCATCCCATAGCTTATCATTACATTCAAGATCCCAGACAATCGCCTCCGTATATCTTAAAGCTGCTTTTTGTCTGGCATTATACCTCTCTGATTTCTCAAAGTTTAGTAATTCAAAATAATCCTCTTCAATTAACCCTTTTGTTCGGGATTGGATTGATCTTTGATTACCGCAATATTCACATTTGACAGAATGTGATACAAAGACTCGACAAAGTTCTTTTATAGTATGGTCTGCAACACCCTCATGAAATACTGTCTGCCATGTATTTGCAAAAGACCAAAACGTAGACGGTACATGGGCTCTTATCGCCTGACTTTCTGGCCTGGGAGTCCCTCTAGTTCGACATCTCTCGAATTCGTCTCGCATTTTTATATCATCAATCTCGGATGGATCAATATAACTAATTCTTTGCTTCACCATAAATATCCTCTTTTATTTTTGATTTTTTTTTTATTATAATACATTCTAATGATGAAAAAGCCTAACTTAAATACAGTATGGATCAAAAATGAGTTTAAATTATCTTATTACGGGAGCAAATCGTGGAATTGGGCTAGCGCTTTGTGAGGAGATACTAGAAAATAATTGTAATGTCATCGGCCTGAGTAGAAGTTCAAGTAATATTGATAAGCTAACGTCTCTTAAGGATGCCAATCCTGATAGAGTCAGGCTATTTAAAGCCGATGTTAAGAGTGAAAGTGATCTAAATAGTATTTCCAGAAATATTGAGAAATTGGATGTACTTATATGTAACGCGGGTATTATGGGTGCCAGAGGTTCTGTCACGGATGCAGATAATAACTATGATCTTATAAGTGATGTCTTGATGACAAATGTTGCTGGACCTTTTTTTACAATTCGAGCATTTTTAAGTCAAATAAACCAGAGCAAAAATCCAAAAATAATAATAATATCTTCTCAAATGGGAAGCCAAAAACATACTGGAATCGAGTCCTATTTTTACAGGGCCTCGAAAGCTGCAATCAATAATATTATGATCACGTTTTCAAATGAATTAAGACCCCGCGATATACCAATTTTATCGGTGCATCCTGGTTGGGTTAGAACGGAAATGGGGGGTAATTATGCAGCACTCTCAACAAAAGAAAGTGCAAATGCTATATATAAATTTATCCAAAAAATAGATATGTCCAAATCAGGTCAATTTTATAACCATGATGGGAGCCAATTGGCACTATAAAATAAAGAAAATTCTCTGCAGGCTTGGGGACTTTCTATTTATTATTCTGTTTTTTAAAATCTTATTAATCCGTCAAGTATATTGTTGTATTTGTATTACTTTGCTCCCATGAGGATAAAACAAACCCGACATAACTTATCACTATTATTAACCCAGGCGTGATTTGTACCTCTCTGAACAACAATATCCCCTTCCTTGAGCACAACCTCTTGACTGTCGAGAAGTAAGGTTATTTCCCCCTCAATAATTATGGCATAATCAACCGTTTTCGATTTATGCATAAAAGGGTGTCTTTCTGAATTTATGTGTGTATTTTCCGCCGATAGATCAGAAAAATAAGCCTTGCTGTCAAAGGGAATATCCTTATATTTTTTATCAGGTTCAAAAGATGAGACTCTGCATAATGTCTCATTTGGCTTCGGAAACATAATAAATTCTTCATCAACTTTTCCGATGTCTCCCCTCATCTCAATCGGGAACTCAGTAGTATGCCATAAATTGGTTAGACTGACACCTGGCCTTGTATTTTTTTCCATCTTATTCTTTACTAACTCATCCGAGATGATGATAGATTCGCCTTTTTCATCAAAGCCAGTAACTATTCTCCTACAGTCCCTCTTCATACTTGTACTACCCATCTAGTTTATAATGTTTATGTAGTATTGGATTATAGAATATTTATTTTTTTTGGTAATAAAAATTTGCATTTTAAGAGACACAAATTCCAGATCAGATGTCTTGTGATATATAAACAAAGGGTATATATGTATAACTTACTGATAATTGCGCCGGTAGCTCAGCTGGATAGAGTATCTGACTACGAATCAGGGGGTCGGGGGTTCGAATCCTCCCCGGCGCGC
>MDTG01404449.1_pt1 | contig 11999 bp, 8 predicted proteins | sample 811421 | NCBI WGS metagenome assembly MDTG01 (sample SAMN05326645, study PRJNA326480) | marine metagenome | isolation source: seawater | place: Pacific Ocean: South East | collected 2011 | reverse complement strand
TTAAGTCGCAAGAAGTATATTTCTGAACCTTGCCTCCATTTGTGTCTTCACAAATGGCTGTTAAAAGACGCTGTGAGGACACAGCTTGTGGCTAGTATAGTGGATATAACAAATGCGACCTAAAAGACTTCAAGTCTAAATTATTTTTGTTCAGAGCAATGATTTTATCATCCCTCTCAACCCCGAGTAGACCATAGTCTCTTCAGTACTAAACCCCTTTCGTACTAAGTATATCACACATCGCAATACTTTAGTCCTTACCTTCGCAGCTCAATTACCCTATGAGTTTTCAATACCAACATATAGACCTCCCTGTAAAGGAAGTTGTTCCCGATACCAGAAAGCATCTCGCTGAAAAGAATACGCTAATCGTTAATGCGCCTCCGGGTGCAGGAAAAAGTACGCTTTTACCACTTACTTTGATGGATGAGCCTTGGCTCAAGGGTCAGAAGATTATCATGCTGGAACCACGCAGGCTGGCTGCTCGTACCATTGCGGAGCGCATGGCTTACTTCCTTGAGGAAAAGGTTGGCGAGACTGTTGGCTACCGTATTCGGTTTGACAATCGGGTTTCAGATAAAACCAAGATTGAAGTAGTTACTGAGGGCATACTCACCCGTATGATTCAGTCAGACAATGAGCTTTCCGGTATTGGAATGGTCATTTTCGATGAATTTCATGAGCGTAGCATCCATGCAGATGTAGCTCTGGCACTTTGTAGAGAAGCTCAACAAGTGCTTCGGCCCGACCTGCGCATTATGATTATGTCTGCTACCTTGAACATGCCGCAGTTGACCAGCCTCTTAAAAGCTCCTGCGGTAGTCAGTGAAGGCCGGCAATACCCCGTAGAAATAATTTATGAAGGAGATATCGATGAATTTTTAATTCCTGAGCTAATCTCCAAGACCATCAGCAAAGCGGCCAGGCTTCACGATGGAGATATTCTAGTGTTTCTTCCCGGTCAAAGAGAAATTCAGAAAGCGGCCGACCTGTTGAGAGGAAGTTTAAAAGGAATGGCCATTCATCAGCTCTACGGAAGTTTACCGCCTCATAAGCAACAGGCCGCCATTATGCCCGATCGTAGCGGTAAGCGAAAAGTAGTTCTGGCTACCAATATTGCCGAAACCAGCTTGACCATTGAAGGGATTAAAGTGGTTATTGATAGTGGTTTTGGACGCACTTCTAAGTTCGACCCGAACTCCGGCCTGTCTCGTTTAGAAACAGTCCGTATTTCCAGAGATTCAGCAGATCAGCGAGCCGGCCGGGCCGGGCGTTTAAGTGCAGGCCATTGCTATCGTATGTGGAGCCCAGTTACACACCAAAGAATGACTGAGCACATTGTACCGGAGATTATGGAAGCCGATCTGGCTTCACTGGTACTCGATATGGCCCAATGGGGTATCATAGATCCACAACAAATGACATGGCTTACGCCCCCTCCTGCCGGCCCATTAGCGCAAGCCAGAGACCTTTTACACCAACTGGAGGCTTTGGAAAATGGAAAGATAACAGAGCATGGCAAAAAGATGCTCAGGCTACCTTGCCATCCGCGAATAGCTCATATGCTCTTGTTGGCAGAGGAGCACGATCAATTGGCTTTGGCTACAGATATTGCAGCCTTGCTTGAAGAGCGCGATCCGCTCGGCAAAGAGGCAGGAATAGACATTAATACGCGCATAGAAGCCTTGAGAACTCACCGAAGGGAAAATCGCGATGGTAAAAAGCTGCAACGGATAGAAAAAATAGCCGAGCAATACCGCAAACTGTTTCAGATTGATGCAGAAAACGACTCTGTCGATCCATATGAAACTGGTGTTTTGCTCACCCACGCCTATCCGGAACGCATTGCCTGTGCTCGTCCTGGTAATAATGCCCAATTCCAATTGTCTAACGGTCGCTATGCCATGGCCGGTCATCGAGATGATTTGGCTGCTGAACCTTGGTTGGCCGTTTGCCATATCGATGCTCGAGACGGTATGGGTAAAATTCATATGGCCTCCCCTCTCAACCCCAGAGATCTGGCTCCTTTAGTAAAAGAAAAAGACGTAATTACCTGGGATACAGAAGATGGAGGGCTTATTGCTTCCAAAAATCTGTGCATCGGTAGCATTGTGCTAAGAAGCACTCCCTTGCCCGATCCGGATCCAGCCCATTTAGTGAATGCCATAGTAGATGCCATAAAGAAAGAAGGCGAACGTTTGCTCGACTTTAATGAGGAGGTAAACCAATGGCAAAGCCGTGTGTTATCGCTCAGGAAATGGAACCCTGAAGAACAATGGCCGGAAGTAAGTACTTCTTCCCTACTCCAAACCTGTGGTGACTGGCTGGCCCCTTATCTCAATAACATCCGCAAGCCGGAAGACCTCAAAAAGCTTAAGCTTAAAGACATTTTACACCACAGTTTGAGTTTTGACCAGCAAAGCAAACTGAATGACCTGGCCCCGGAAAAAATTGAAGTGCCGAGTGGTTCACAAATTCGCCTCGCTTATCGAGACAATGCTGAAGCCCCTATTTTAGCCGTCCGCATACAGGAAGTCTTTGGTATGGCCGAAACCCCAAAGATCAATGCCGGAAAACAAGGCGTACTGATGCACCTGCTCTCTCCCGGTTTTAAACCCGTACAGATTACCTCCGACCTCAAAAGCTTCTGGTCAGACGCCTATTTCGAAGTTCGTAAAGAACTCAAAAGACGTTATCCTAAACATGTCTGGCCTGATGATCCGTGGAATGAACCGGCTATTCGGGGAGTTAAGAGGAGGAATCAGTGATCGGTTGAACGGAAATCGGTGGAACAGAAATCAGTTGATCAGTAGGTTAGTGAACCAGATAAGGCAAAATTACCACGAAAGTACTGCCCCTTTAGGAGTCAGGGGTAGATGAGTTGAACGGAAATCGGGGAATTAGTGAATTGGTCTTTAGTGCATCAATAATGCTCAAATGCCTTGGTAAACGTCACTCAGAGGCCTGTCGCATAGGCAAGCGAGGTACGACCGAACAATATTACTGAGTTAGTGGCTAAATTGTGCTATTCATCTATCAATCAAATGTGACTTTTAATCTTGACACGAATTAAGGATTACTAAAACATAGGGTTAAATACTTAATTTATTCTAGCACAATTTAGAACTAAAAAACAATGAAAGACGATATTCAAATGCTATCCAAGAGCCTTCTTGAAGCCATGAGTCAAATTCTTGGAGTTAATCTTCAGTCTGAAAATTACATCAAGGCTTACTCAGTTAAAATTGAAAAAGCTTTTTCTGATAATCCAATTTCTCAATTGACAAGTAACTATATTCTTCATAATCTAAGGGCCAAATCATTACAGGAGTCTGGTCAAATATTTTTGGGATATAGTTATGGAACCAACAATGCCAAGGCTACACTTCAAGTGTCATCAAATCTTCAGTTTTACTTTTTGCTCTCGTTGGCACACGCTTATGAACTCTTTGAAATTTATATTAAACGGTTGTTAAAAGTTATTGAAAAGGAATATCCTGAGATTAGAGATAGAATAAAACCAAGTGAGCTAAAAAAGAACTGTGATCCAAGCGTGGATAATATCCAAACTAAAAATAATAAGGCCTATTTCAACCTCTTGAGAAGAATCATGCCAAGCCTTGTTGATATAGAAACTAAAAATTGTTGGAATACTGATATTCAACAATGGTACCAAGCCTTTTCCAATTTCAGACATTCGGTGACTCATGGTAATGCACTTTGTCATGAAACAAAATATTTAAAGTATAAAAAACTGACAGACCAGTTTTTTCCAGTGAAAAAACATTGCGAAGATCCTGATTGTAAATTTTGGAGATTCGACATTACCTACTCTAACCTAAATGACAACCTTACTTTGATTGGTGATTACACAATCCTATTAGTAGAGGAACTAAACAGCTACTTTGAAATAGAAATTGATTTGAAGAAGCTTTAAACCAAATTGCATTTCCGTCCAGAAGGACCTTTATAAATAATTTCTAGGGTTAGAATGGGTTATGAAGAACTGAACTTGGCGTTCTAATCATCAAACTTCATTACTCTACCCTGCCTCCCAGCCTCTACCTCCGGCAAAATCTCACAATTATCCCAGATGCCTGACTTGAGTGTGGCGGCATAGGTTTTAGGCAGGCCTTTTTCCAACATTAACTGGTTGGCGAGGTCGTGGTTGTAGGTAAAGGACTGGTGTTGAAAGGAGAATCCGTTTCTGTCGTTCAACAACATATACCAAACCCTTGGGGTGCCATCATTGGCGGGCATGCCGATGACTCCGGGATTGAGCCAAAGCTTGTCTTCTACAGGGCTATTAAAGGGTAAACCGCAATGTCCGGCCAGGATAATGTCTGACTGCGTCTGATCTAAAATGGCACGCTTGCGTTCGTCTGGGGTAGACTCAAAAATATATTCTGAGGTGTTTTCAAGGCCCCCATGCAGCACAAAGCAGCTTTTTCCGGCAAATTGAAAGCGGATAAATTCCGGTAATTCCCGTAGCCATTCAATCTGTTCTGACCTTACCTGCGATTGCGCAAAAGGATACCATTGCCTGGAAAACAGATCACATCGCGAACCATCATTGAAGTTACAACCGCAATCCTCTTCCCCTTCTTTGAGCTGTATCTCCACATTGCCCAGAATGGCATGAATGCCCCAGTTTCTGATGAAGTCCAGCACTTCCACCGGCTGAGCACAATAGCCCACCATATCACCCGTACAGATGATATTGGATGCCGGAATTTCCTTCTCCCCGGCTATCTCATGCAAAGCTTCCAGTGCCTGAAGATTACTGTACACACCACCAAATACCATCACTTCGCTACAGAGTGTCCCTATGTCCTTCACCTTATCCAACCAATGCATTTCCTTTTCTTTTCATGAAGATAAATACTAAAAAACAGGCCGCTGTACCCAATAGGTTTACACTAAGTAAATCGCCATAACTTCCCGGAAAGAACACCCATTCTTTGGGATAAGCTCCTGTGGCAAACCAGATACCGAAGGCCGTTCCTGTTAACACCGTCAACACAAATGCCAGCCGATGGACCTTCCATCGCCAGAAGACAAAGACAGGTGCCAAACCTATAACCATAGTGCCGGAAATGGTGGTGGCCGACAACACCGTGGGATTGAAAAACACTGGAATAGTGCCTAGAACAGCAATAATCACCATTATCACGCGGCCAAAACTAACGCTGGCATTGCCTATTTTAAGGTCAACCGCCATCAACTTTGAAAAAGAGGCAAAGGCAGAGTCCAATGTAGAAGAGGCCGATGTTATCATTATCAAATTGATTACCAGCATGATAATGATTCCAAGTGACTGTGCTACTTCAACCGCAGCTTCACCTTCCATGCCCTTTTGAGCGGCATAGACGCCTATAAAACTGAAGAGGACAATACAGATAAAGCCAATAGGAACCGCCCAATAGAAGGCCTTCTTCATGGTCTGTGGATCGGTAATAAAACCCCTATCCGTCATCACAGGATCATGAAATGGGTAGCTAATGGACTGAATCAGAGCAACCAGTAGCAAATCTACTCCACCAGAAAGGCTCCAGTCACCAGAGCCGAGATAGCTTGAAATACCATCGGAATCAGGAAGTATTACCCCAAGAACGACAATCAGCAAAACGGCAAAGAGCACCATCTGAATGGCATCAGTCAGCATAGAACTACTGAGCCCTCCTTTGAGGGAATAGAGCAAAGTGAGCAAGGTAAAGACCAGAATAGCCAAATAATAAGGCTTGGAGCCCACTTCACCGAAGTAACTGCCAATCACTATGGTGTTAGACCAGACTTCATTAAAGAGCCTGAAAGCAATGAGAAGAGAGAAGAGAATCACGGCTCCCCTTCCGTATTTGGAACTAAGAAACTGGTGAATGCTCTGAAAATCTCCCTTCACGCGCAGCTTGAAAATGATGATGCCAGCAAAAAGGAACGACAGGTAATAGGTGGCATAAGCCACACCTCCCACAATGCCATAAGAAAGGCCTAGATTGGCCGCATTGGTAATGCTTTTGGCAAAAATCCAGCTAATGACCAAGCTGCTAGATAATAGCCATAATCCGGGCTTTTGGTTGTTTTTTCTGGTGGCTTGGAAAAAGTCACTCTTGGTTTTTGCCCATGGGGAAATGGCAATCAGCACCAAACTTGATGCGATGACTAGTATCCATTGCCAGAGGGTTATGTTTTGCGTGGTCATTTCCTGATTACTTTTCCACCCCCTAACCCCCGCCAGCGGGGGACATGGCAGCCTGCCATTGTGAAATTTTTCCGCACAAACGGAAGGTTTGGATGGGGGCTATTTTGCATTTCTTATGTTTGCTGCACTCCATACTATCGACATTCCGGAATTTTTCTTCATAAGTTTCAAAATGAAGAAAAATGTCCGGAATCTCATTTGATCATTAAATACGGAGGTTCCCGCCTGAGCGGGAATGACGTAAATCCAATTAATTCGCATCCCACCAAACCTTACTATTCACACTATTTTTATTGTTGGCAGTTGCGGCCTGGTAGTTCACCGCATTCAAAGCAGCTTCATCGGCAGGGTATGGCATTCTGACAGGAATGAGACCATTGTTCAGGCTGGCCGCTACATTTTTCAGTTGAGGAAATCCAGTCCTTCTGAATTCAATCCATCCCTCGTAGCCATTGATGGTGTTTGCAATCCACTTTTGAGTAATGATCTGCTCCAGTGGGTTCGCTCCATTCGCTCCATAAGCCGCATTTCCTGTTGTCAGGTAGCTTGAAGGCATTTCGCTTTGCCAGTATTCAAAAGCCAGTTGCACCCCCATTTCATAATAAGCTTGAGCATTCTGTGAAATAAGACCTTTTTCCGCAGCTTCTGCCAATAAGAAGTACGTTTCCCAGGCGGTCATAAAATTGGCATCAAGAGCACCCGTATTCTCTCTGAAAATGGTGCCGGTGAGCGAGTAATTGGCCACAGAAATGGAAGTGTTCGAAGCATCAGGTCCATTTCTTAGTCCTTCATAATTTCCTGTGGCTTCAGAAGGTCTGAAGAAAACCCGCTGCCGGGAATCGTTAAGGTTTTCCAAAACCTCTTCTAAGGTTTCTGATTGAACAAAAAGATTAAAATCACCAGAGCGCAATACGGCCATTCTGAATGTATTGGGCTGAGAGTTGGTAAAATCGAACGTGGCGTTGTCTGCATTGTTTTGAATATACTCACCTTCATTGACTATGGCCTGAAGTGCCGGGGCTACATCAACCCGATCAGAAATTCTCATGAGATACTTAATCCTCAGCGAGTTGGCTAAATTTATCCAGGCCTGAAGCCTACCGTTGTACAGGAGGTCTCCCTTTAATGTTTGCGACCCGGAATAATTTTTAATGGCGACAACGGCCTTTTCCAGATTGTCTAAAATGCCTCCGGAAGCCAGATAGATATCTTCTTGAGCATCATATGCCGGGGTAATGTGGCCTTGCTTACCGTTTAAAGCATTGAAATAGGGTACATCTCCATAAATATCAGTGAGGGCAGCAGCCATATAGGCCTTCAGAATAAGAGCAGGCCCTTCGTATACCTCATAAACTTGGCTCTTTCCGGCAGCCTCTAATACCAGTTCATTATCTCGCAAATTGCGATAAATAATGGGCCATGGATTGCCGCCCAACTGTGGCGAGCTTAGGTCGTGCCGATCGAACAGATTGAAATCGACCATGGCAAAATGCTGACTCAGTAGATTACCCGCCACGAAACCTTCGTACGACATTTGTTCTCCATAGTCATAAATCACCTGACGGAAAAGCAACTCTGGCTGCACCTCTATGGGCGCATTCGGATTGGTATTGATTTCTTCAAAACCATCCGAACAAGATACGAATAACATACTGATTAACAGAAGTATATAGTTCTTATATAAAGTATTCATCTGACTTCTTTTAAAAATTGAAACCTAGTTTAAACCCTATGCTTCTGGTGGTGGCATAAGACATATCTTCAACACCACTTACAAACTGTTGTCCTTGTACGGCCAGTTGTTCCGGATCGAAATGAGGTATTTCAGAGATTGCAAAAAGATTTCTGCCAATAAGGGCTACATCTAAACTTTTACCATTTTGAAAGAAGGAACCACTAAAACGATAGCCAACGGATAGCTGACGTAGTTTGAGAAAACTGGCATTGTAAGTATTGTTTTCTTCATGGTTTCTATCGTAAAAATTGCGATAGTAGGCTTCAGCAGATACTGCTTTGGTATTTTCTACATACACAGGGTTGTCGGCAGAGCCGGTGTTGACTACACCATTAGCCACAATACCTGCCTCGGGTCGATAAGCGGTTTCTTCTAACTGACCTCCTACTGCGGCCAGGGCCAGTGTTCGGGATACCAATTCTCCACCCTGACGCCAGTCAAATACAAAATTGAAATTCCAATTGTCAAAGCGAATTTCATTAGTATAACCCAGTATAAAATCGGGGTTATAGTTGCCCAGTTTTTGTAAGCGATTGTCAGGAATGTACAAGCCATTTTCACCCACTATAAATCGGCCTTCTTCGGTTTTCAGGTAACCTGTTCCATACATATCACCAACTCTTCCGCCTTCTTTCACCTGAAAGAATACAGTTTGATTTACGTTATCGTAAATACGGCTATAAGCCAGCGTAAGTCGGTCTACACCATTGGGAAGATCGAGTACGGTGGTTATGTTACGGCTAAAATTAAAGGTACCTGACCAGCTCATTTGGCCTCGCGACATCCAGTTAACTCCAACAATAGCCTCTACTCCTTCCGATCTCACGCGGCCACCATTCACTACTCGTTCTGTATAGCCCGAAGTGATGGAGACAGGAAGCGAAATTATCTGGTTGCTGGTAATGGCATTGTAGTATGTGAGGTCCACATGTATGCGATTGTTGAGCATTCGGGCCTCGCTCCCAATTTCAAAAGACCGGGTTCTTTCCGGAAGAAGATTGGGGTTGGCAATGGTAGATTGCTCACTGAATGTGGGCTGGCCTCTATAGGGTGTTTGTGCATTAAAAACACCGGCAGTCTGGTAGGGATCGGTATCGTTGCCCACCTGCGCATAAGAAGCTCTTAGTTTTAGAAAATCTATGGAAGTGGGCATTCTCCATAGGTTTGAGGCTATGAACGATCCTGAAACGGATGGATAAAAGAAGCTCACGTTTTCGGTAGACGTAGGGCTTGCCAGGGCACTGGACCAGTCATTTCGGCCCGTAAGTTCAAGAAAGAGAAAATCATGATAACCCAATTTTGCCCAGGCATAGACACTGTTAATTCGTTTTTTAGATAGAAACTCAAAAACCTCCAGAGGTGAGGCCGCATTGGAGAGTCTAAACACTCCCGGCTGAGCCAGTGAAAGTGCTTGTGATTGCAGGGTAGATGCCCGCTGATCCATTCGATTGGCTCCGGCAGAGCCTTCAAAGCTGAAAGACCCGAATTCCCTTACATAATTGACGAGAACATCGGTATTGTGTTCCCTAAACAATACATCGTGCACGGCATAGGCACCATTCCTAAACCGGTTAGAACTAAATGCTCTCCTAAATTGGCGTTGTTCGGAGGAATAATCCATGCCACTGCGCAAACTCACACTCCAATAGTCCGACAAAATGTAGCGGGCCATCAGATTGCCAAAGAGTCTGTCCCGGTTCAATGAGTTGCGATTCTCCAACAAAGTGAAGTAGGGATTGTCAAAAAAAGTATAGTTAAAAGAGTATTGCTGCGTGTTTTCCAGTCCGGGTTGCCAGTAGTTTTTCATAGGGGCAATGTTTAAAGATCGTGGCCCCCAGGCTACCAAAGCATAGTTGACGTTTTCCGATCCATAGCCACTGGAAGGCCGATTGTCTGATTGAGCATTGGAATAAGTGATAAAGCTTGAAATTTTAAGCTTTGGATTAGGCCTGAGATTCAGCCTGGCCGAAAGAGTGGTACGATCCAGATTAACTCCCGGTATAATAGACTTGCTTCTAAGATCGGTAAAGGAGATTCTTACATCGCCTTTTTCAGTGCCTGAGGCTACGGCAAGATTATTAATGGCTGTAATTCCCGTTTGGTAGAAGTTTTTAAGGTTATCAGGATGAGAAACAAAGGGAGTAGGTGTAATGGGGCTACCGCCATGTACGGCCACATCGCCTCCCCTTACCACCCTTCCATCGGGCAAAGTTACAGGACTATCGTATTGAGGTATAAGAAGCCCGGCATCTAGTCTTGGCCCCCAACTGTAAGAGATATTGTCATTAATCCCCCCACCCAAGCCGTCTACAAACTCAAACTGACCGGAGTTGCCTTGACCATAGCTGTTTTGAAACCGGGGCAGTTGAAAGGCTCGATCGAAAAGGGTGCTACTGTTGAAGCTGAGTCCCATTCCTTGTGCACTACGGCCGTCTTTGGTGGTAATGATTATAACTCCGTTAGACGCCCGGGTGCCATATAGAGCCGAGGCTGCGGGGCCTTTCAACACAGAAACCGATGCTACATCGTCAGCGTTGATTTCCATGGCTCCGTTGCCAAAATCTACTTCCTGAAAACCAGCAGCTGCATCGTTGGTAAAGTTTACTACCGAATTATTATTTACTGGAGTGCCATCTACCACAAACAAAGGATTATTGTTGGTAAATGAAGCTTCTCCCCGAATAGTGATTTTAGAAGTAGATCCAACGCCTGTAGCCCCCTGGGTTACAGTAACACCGGCTAGTTTACCGGCCAGGTTATCTACAAAGTTGGCAGCTTTTACCTCTCCTATGGCTTTAGGCTCAAGTCGTTGAACATTATAGCCAAGATCTTGGGTTTGCCGCTCTATGCCAAGGGCTGTGACCACAACATCTCCCAGAGAGCCTAAGCTTTCTTGCATAGTTATATTGAGTGGTGTTTGTCCGTCCACTACAATTTTGATGGTTTGAAAGCCAACCGATGAGAACACCAGTACTTCACCGCTTTCAGTGTTTATCTGAAATTGACCCTGAGCATTCGTAATGGTGCCTTTTGTGGTGCCTTCTATGGCAATGGTTACTCCAGGCAATGGATTTTTGCCTATGTCGGTTACGACACCGGTCACAGACGACTGTGCCATAACAGACAGAAAAAGGAACTGCCCGAACAGCCCTAAAAGAAGCTTTTTCATATGTAATTTATAAGGTGGTAGATGAATGTTTATGTGTGCATGAACCGATTACTGCATGGGCGGAGCACGCTGGGGAAGTTGCGAGTTGATGAGAATACTGCAAAGAAAATTGAAATGGTAGGTGGCTGTGTTAAGAGTTGGCCGAATGACCTTGAGCAGTTTTTTAAGAACGGTTGAGTTACTTTGAGCACAGAGATCGAAGGCTTTATTCAGATCGAACTTAGGGTTGAGAAAGAAAATGGATAGCTGTTGGCAATGAGTGTGGATGCTCTCGATTAATTGTGGGCTTTGCCAGGCTAAAGCTTCGAATGAAAGCTCCTCATAGCCATAACGATTCATGGCCAGTAAAAACATTCCTTTTCTCAAATCGGGGCCAATAACAATATCTGTTTCGCTAAGGGCATTGGCCGCTGTGGTCAAATCTTCAGAGGTTAGCTCGGGGCAATCGGCACCAATACAGATAACCCTCTCAAAGTTTTGGCTAAAAACACTGTCAAAAGCTGATTGGAGCCTTTCTCCAAAATTAGCACCTCTTTGATTGTGTTCGTTGAACTCAAAAACAGGAAACTGAGTAGCCATGGCTTTTTGCAGGCTTTGAGCACGAAGAGCCTCCAGCAGAGCAGTGTTAGCTTTGCTTTCATTCACCAGCTTTTTACGACTCGTTTCGCGAGATGCTGAAAAAGCAAAGAAGATAATGGCCGTTGTCGGTGAAGAAGTTTCCATTGGCGGGGTCAAGTTACATCACTAACCTACGTAACCCCACTATGTTTTGGATTTATCCTCTAATGTGTAATCTGGCGGTCAAAAGTACTGAGTGAACTGATCTATTCTTCCTTGAGCACATCTACCGGGTTAATCAAATAAGCCCTGATACTATGGAGCATAGCAGTACTGAG
>MDTG01370911.1_pt1 | contig 11999 bp, 14 predicted proteins | sample 811421 | NCBI WGS metagenome assembly MDTG01 (sample SAMN05326645, study PRJNA326480) | marine metagenome | isolation source: seawater | place: Pacific Ocean: South East | collected 2011 | reverse complement strand
TACCTTTGAATTCAAGTAAGTCTTGTTTTGACAAATTTATTTTCTCCTAATTCTTTTTTTTATAGATTGAGCATGTCCTGCCAAACCTTCATAATTTGCAAGAGTTATAACTGATGGCCCAAGACTTTCAATACCATTTTTTGATAAATTTATATAAGAAATTCTTTTATAAAATTCATTAACACTTATTCCACTTGAATACTTTGCAGAACCATTTGTTGGTAATACGTGATTTGAGCCTACATTATAATCCGTCATTGCCATAACTGCATACTTTCCTAAACAAACAGATCCAACATTTTTTATTTTAGTAACTAATGATTTATAATTTTTAACATTTAGCTCTAAATGTTCGGGCGCAATTTTGTTTATTAAATCTATAATTTTTTTATCAGAATTTAAGTGAATTAAAATTCCATTGTTTTTAATACTCTTGCTGGCAATAGACTCTCTTGGTATTTCTTTAAGTTGTTTTGAAATTTCTAATTTTACTTTTTCAATAATTTTTCTATCTTTTGAAATTAAAATACATTGAGCTAATTTATCGTGTTCCGCTTGACCAATAAGGTCACTAGCAACCCATTCAGGGTTTGAATATTTATCACACACGATAGTCACTTCAGAGGGTCCTGCTGTCATTCCTTCTATACCAACATCTCCAAAAACTTCTTTTTTTGCTGCCATAACATATGAATTTCCTGGGCCAACTATTTTATCGACTTTATTAATTTTTTTTGTTCCATAAGCAAGAGCTGCAATTGCAGAAGGTCCACCTATTGAATAGATTTCATTTATTTTGCATTTTTTTGCTGCATATAAGACTGCAGGATTTTGTTTTCCTTCAAAGGCAGGATTTATCATTACTATTCTTTTGACTCCGGCAACTAACGCAGGAACCGCGTTCATTAAAACACTCGAAGGATAAGAAACACTCGAACCAGGTACATAAATTGCAACTGACGTAATTGGTATATGTTTGTATTCTAATTTATTTTTAAATTTGTCTACATAGGTAATATTTTTAAATTTTTGAAGAGAATGAAATTTATAGATACGTTTGTAAGCTATATCAATTGCCCTTTTGACATCTTTATTCAAATTTTTAATAGAATTTGATATCTGTTTAGTGCTCGGTATTATAACGTTATTTCTATTGTATTTTTTTTCATATTTTAAAATTGCTTTATCACCATTTTTTTTTACGTCTGTAATAATATTTAAAACTGATACTGAATTAGATTCTATTTTTTTCTTTCTTTGTAATAAGAGCTTATTTAAATTTTTGTCAAATTTTTTATAAGTGCTTGATAATATTTTCATAATTTTTTTAATTTTGATCTTCTAATCTTACCTCAATAGTTTCTGTCTTTAAAGTAATGTGAGCATTGTTATCAAAAATTAAATTAATCTCATAATCATCTTTATTCTTTAAATAATCTATTGCAACCAATTCTAAAATTAAATTTTGATTTTTTTGATTAATATTTTTAGATTTTACACTATCAATAAAATCAAACTTACAAATACTATTAACTTTTTTACTATCAATTTGTTTTTCTTTAGAGGTCCTTTCGACAGATATTAAAAAAATTTTATTAATCTTAAGATATTTCATATCAGAGACTTTTACTTTGGCCCCCGACATGCAAGCAGAAATCATTTGCAAACCTTCTTGATCGTTTGCAATAATTTTTGCTAAATATTTTTTTTCCATTAATTAATTCTTTTAATCTTAGCTCCAATTTTTCTCAATTTACTCTCTATTTTTTCATATCCACGATCAATATGATAAACCCGAGAAATTACACTTTTTCCCTTAGATGCCATTGCTGCGAGAACCAATGCAGATGATGCTCTCAAATCACTAGACATAACTTCCGCACCAATAAAATTAGTCTTTCCTTTTATTATAGCTTTATTTCCTTTGATGAAAATTTTTGCACCCAATCTTTGAAGTTCCATAACATGCATAAATCTGTTTTTAAAAATATTTTCTGTAATAGAGCTTGTTCCATTTGCTTTACATAATAAAACCATAAATTGCGCTTGTAAATCTGTTGGAAAATTAGGATATTCCTTTGTAGTAATATTTTTTATACATTTTATATTTTGAGGGCCTTTTATAAAAATTTCATCATTAAATGATTTTATTTTTGCCCCAGTTTTTTTTAATAAGTTTAATTCAGTTTTAATAAGGTTGGGGTCAAAACCTTTTATTAACAAATTTCCTCTGGTAAGTGTTGCTGCAATACAGAAAGTTCCTGTTTCTATCCTATCGCCCATAATAGAATAATTTGTCTCTTTTAATGAGTTTACTCCAATAATTTGACATGTCCTTTTTCCAAGCCATTTAATTTTTGCTCCAGCAATAGTAAGAAAGTTTGTTAGGTCTTTTACTTCAGGCTCAATTGCGCAATTTTTCAATATTGTTTTTCCCTTAGATAATACACAAGACATTATGAGATGCTGAGTGGCCCCAACACTTATTTTTGGGAAGTTTAAAATTTTTCCATTTAATCTACTTTTTGATTTTGCATGAATATATCCTTTTTTAATTTCATATTTCATTCCTAGTTTTTGCAACGCATCTAAATGAATATCTATTGGTCTTCCTGAATTTCCATTTAGAACACATCCTCCAGGAAAAGATGTTATAGATTTTTGATATTTTGAAACTAATGGTCCTAAAACTAAAATACCTGCTCTCATAGTTTTAAGTAAAGAATAAGAAGCAAAAATTTTTTGTTTTTTATTTTTTGAAATTTTTACTTTTTTTTTATTATCAAAATATTGAATTGTTGAGCCTAAAGATTTTAATAGGTTTAACATAGTATCAATATCTTTTACTCTTGGGAGATTTTGTATAATTACTGGTTTTTCAAAAAGAAGTGTTGAAGCTAAAATTGGAAGAGCACTATTTTTGCTTCCAGAAATAAGAACTTTCCCCTTTAACTTTGATGGGCCTTTAACGACAAACTTATCCATTTTATTTTATTTTCGCAACTTGAATTGTAGTCTGACCTTGATATTTTCCTTTTTTAGATTCATAAGTTGTTTCAGGTTCTGTATCAGATCTAAAAAATAAAAACTGTGCAATTCCCTCATTTGAATAAACTTTTGCAGGATTTGGTGTGGTATTTGAAAGTTCTATGACAATGTTTCCGTTAAAACCATTTTCTATAGGGGTTACATTTACTATTATTCCACATCTGGCATATGTACTTTTTCCAACACAAACACACAGAACATCTTTTGGAATTCGAAAAAATTCAATAGTTTTACAAAGTGCAAAACTATTAGGAGGTATTATACAATACGGCCCCTTCCTCTCCACAAAATTTTCTTCAGAAAAATTTTTTGGATCAACTAAAGAATTGTTCACATTAGTAAAGACTCTATATTCATCTGAAATTCTTACATCGTAACCCATACTACTTAATCCATATGAAATTTTTCCTTCTGAAATTTGATGATCTAAAAATGGTTCAATCATATTGTGTTCTTTACACATTTTTTTGATCCATGAATCTGGTTGAATAGACATTATTTTATTTTTTTTTATTTTTTTTTTTAAATATTTTTCTTTTTTTTAAATTTTTTTTTAGAGCTAAACTCAATCGCTCATGTTTTTCTTTAGTATTCATTCTTTGTCTGGATTTGTTAAGAAATCTAGGGAAATTGGCTTTAAAGGATCTAATGTTTTAGCTTTTGATTCATCTTTTTTTAAACCTTCTTTTGCTAATCTTTTTGCTTTTTTTTCAGCTAGCTTTTTTTCTCTTTTAGCTTGCTTTTCCATAAGCTTTGCACTTTTTGTAGATTTATAATCGTAATGAATGCCCATAAAGTTTTCTTTGGCTAGGTATAGATCATATTATTAAAAAAATTAAGGCAAAATTTAGAAAAAAATGCTTAATTATCAATGATTAAAGATAATGGATTTTAAAGCCCTCATAGTTAAATGGTATAACGTATCCATGGTAAGGATAAATTTCAAGTTCGATTCTTGGTGGGGGCACCAAAATTATTTATTTAAGACTACAAAAAAAAATATTTTTATTTTTTGAAACTTTAAATTCAGAATTTAAATTCAATTCTTTTAGGATCAAATCTTGTTTTGATAAACTTAAATTAATAAAGATAAGATAAACTTTTTTATAATGATTTTTAATCTTAAATACTAATTTTAACAAATCATCATCTTTTTTAAGTGGATCATTTAAAATGAATACTTCATAAAAGTTTTTTTTTAAATCAAATTTAAAAATATCTTCATTGTAAATTTTGATATTTTCTCCAAATAGAGAGCGAGATGAAATGTAAATTTCCTTGTCTAATTCAACCCCATCAATTTTTTTTTTACATATTTTTCCAAAATAAAATAAAACCTTTCCATAACCCGAACCTAAATCACATAGGTGATTAATATTTTTCTCATCCAGGAATAGCTTTATTTTTTTTAAAAAGAAATAAGGACAGGGTAAAGAGTCAGAGAATTGACTACTATTAAGATATTTAAATTTATTATATTTTTTTTTATAAATTAAAAAAAAAATAACTTCATAAAATAAAACTTGAACTATATATAATTGGTAGTTTTTAATAATATCTGATATTGCTCTTATATATTTCAACATTAACGAAATAATTAAATTTTTATGAATAATTTGTCAGTTGTTTTGTGTACATATAACGAGGAAAAATCAATTAAAAGCACCCTAAAAAAACTTATTAAAAGTAATATGGTAAATGAAATTATAATAGTAGATGATAATTCTCAAGATAAAACAATCAAAGTAATTAAAGAGTTCAAGAGTAAAAAAATTAGACTATATGTGAGAAAAAATGTGAGAGGTTTTGCAAGTGCACTTAACCATGGAATAAAATTATCAAAATTTAATTATATTCTTAGGTTTGATGTAGATATGTCCTTAAATATAAATTATTTTTTAAAAAAATTTAAAAAATATAAAAAAAAAGACTGCATTATATTTTCTAGATATGTAAAAAGCGGGAAAGATTTAAGAGGAAACTTTAGAAAATTATCTAGCTTAATTTTAAATAAAATTTGTAATTTTTTACTTTCAAATGAAATTAAAGATTTTACAAGTTGTATTATGATTTTTAATAAAAAAATATTAAAAGATGTAGAAATTGAAAATACTGCTTATGCAAATTTTATTATTAAATTTATATTTCTTCTTATTAAAAAGAAAAAAAACTTTATTGAATTACCATATATTCAAAATAGAGATACCCAGGAAAATAGCAAATCTGCTCCAAATTTAATAACATTCATAAAAAATGGTTTATTATATTTTTTTACAATTATAGAATGTTATTTTATAAAAATTAAAAAATTTTAGATGTATTTTAAAGATAAAGATATACTTATTAATAAAAAATTAGTTGCTAAAGTATTTAAGTTCCAAAATAGAAAGTTTAAAGGTATTAAATTTTTTACTCCTAATCATTTTAATATGCAACTTGGATTAATGGCACATAGTAAGAACCATATTATAAAACCTCACATACACATTAATAAAAAAAGAATAATTAAACATATGTCTGAATTATTAATTATCTTTTCTGGTAGACTTAGAGTTTATTTTTATAATAAAAATAATATTAAAACTAAATCAGTTACTTTAAAAAAAAAAGACATGATATTACTTATTACAGGTGCACATGGTTTTAAAGCCTTAGAAAAATTAGAAATGATAGAGATAAAACAAGGTCCATTTAAAAGTGGAAAAGATAAAATTAGATTAAAAAAACTGTGAAAAATTTTATTCCAGTTAATAAACCTTTAATTAAAAAAAAGGATGTCATATCAGTTAATAAGGTTTTAAAAACTGGGTGGATTTCCTCTGAGGGCCCAAATGTAAAAAAATTCGAGGAAACTTTTTCAAAATTTATTGGACATAAATATGGTGTAGCAGTTTCAAGTGGAACAGCAGCTTTAGAAGTTGCCATTAAGTCATTAAATTTAAAAAAAACAGATGAGATTATAATTCCTAATTTTACGATTATTTCTAATACCCTCCCTTCACTGAAACTTGGTATTAAAATGAAGTTTATAGATTGTAATATTAAAGATTGGAATTTTGATCTTGATAAATTAAAAAAAGCGATAAATAAAAAGACTAAAGTAATTATAGCTACTCATATTTATAATTATCCAATAAGGATGGATTTATTAAAAAAGATCTGTTTAAAAAGAAAAATAATAATCATTGAGGATGCTGCTGAAGTTTTGGGTCAAAAATTGTTTAAAAAAAGATGTGGAAGCTTCGGAGACATAAGCACTTTTAGCTTTTACGCCAACAAACAAGTTACAACTGGTGAAGGTGGCATGATTACAACTAATAACTTAGCTTTATATAAAAAAATGAGTAGTTTGAAAAATCTGTCTTTTGGTAAAAAAAATCGATTTAATCATGAAGATATTGGATGGAATTATAGAATGACTAATATCCAAGCAACTCTAGGAATTAGTCAACTAAAAAGGATAAATGAGATTGTAAAAAAAAGACATTCTGTTGGATTGAGATATTTTAAGAATCTTATCGTTAATAAAAATATTTATATTCCTGAACCAAAGAGAAATTATTCAAAAAATATTTATTGGGTTATTGGTATAGTTATTACAAATAAAAAACTTAATCTAAATGCAGCAAAAGTAATGCTTAAACTCAAAAAAAAAGGTATTGGTACAAGACCTTTTTTTTGGCCAATGCATCAACAAAAAATTTTAAAAAAATTAAATTTGAATAAAAAAAATTTTAAAAATTCTGAGTTTATTTCAAATAATGGTTTTTACTTACCTACAAGTTTAACACTTAAGAATAATGAAATTGATTATATATGTGATTGTGTGAATGAAATAATTAAGTAATTAGATTAATGCACTATTTATTCAATATACATTTTGTGAAATTTAATTACTGGGTTTTCCTGAAAAAGTCTAATTCCATCATGATTAAAAATTTTTTTAGAAGAATTATATATTATTTTATAAAGAGTATTTGTTCCAATATCCCCAGTGATAACTGTCTTGGGATTCCATCCAAATGCAAAAATAAAAAAAACTGGAATTAAATATTTTTTTCTACTTATTATTTTTTCAATAAGTTTATTATTAATTAATATTTTATTTGTAATAAACTCATTTTTTAATAAATAAAAGTATAGTAATATTGAAAAAGTATAAGTAATATTTATCCATCTGCCCCAGTCATATCCAAAAATAAAAAGTAATATAGAGGGTGTGTATAAAATTAAAAAAACCGTACGAAGTTTTAAATTATTGTCTAGAAAATTTGAATTTTGATTAAAAGAATTTTGAAAAACTAATACATTTAATGGAAAAAAACCAATAAAGAATATCATAAAATACCTAAAATAGTGTTTAAATGATGCATTTCCGTGAACCACATCAAATGTATCAAAATAAATAGTATTACTCATTAGCAAACTAGCTGACATGTAACATTTTTCGCTAAATTCATTTACAAGATAATTACACATAAGCAAATGACCTTCTTTGCTTAGGGGAAATATAAAAATTATCAAAAAAGTGGCTATTGATGGTCCAAATAAAATTAATGATTTTAAGAAAATTTTTTTAAATGTATTCAAATTATTTTTGAAAATAATTATTACTAGAAGGTAAGGTGCAAAAAGTACAACCTCTTCCCATATAAGACAAATTAAAGGAAACAAAAAAAATGTATAACAATTTAATATATTTGGTGAGTATCTTTTATTACTTAAAATTATTGATCCAATAAAAAAAAGGAATAGAACCATCTCTTTCCTACCCAATACCTCAATTTCTGCGATTGGATATAAAAGAAATATAGGAGTGAATATAGAGAATACCTGAATAATATTAAATTTTATATCTATGAAATATCTTAAAACCAAAATTAAATAAAATATATGAATAAAAGATTGAAAAAAAAATATAGATTGACGTAAAGATAAATTAAATAAGTTTGAAAAAAAAATAGCTATTTCACCTCCAAAACCTCTTCTAGTAAATCCTCCTTGATAATTAATTAACCACTCAGAAATTGAAGAATCATTACTTACATCATGTTTTAAATAAAGATAAAAAACTGCATAAAAAATAATGAATAAAATATAAATTACTAATTTTTTTTTTAATTCGATAAAGTGATTCATTTTTTATAAAAAAATCTTTTTAAAAATATGCAAATTAATACTAGAGCAAAAAATAAAATTAATGGTAAATAAATATCAGGATTTAAAATTATGCTGGAAATACTTGGCAATGAGGTATTTTCATCAATAATTTTTTCAATTCCACTCCCTAATGATACTATTAAAAAAATTTGAGGCAAAACTCCTATTAAAGTTGCCCAAAAAAAATTAGATGCTTTTACATTAAATATACAGGGCAAAAGATTAGATAAAACGAAAGGAATTCCACCTATAAATCTATAAATTAACAAATAAGTAAATTCTGATTTTTTAAATTTAATTTCAAGATTCTGAAATTTATTCAAAAATTTTTTTTTAATAAAATCTTTTAAAAAGTAATTTGCAAACATATAAAGACATGTTGCACCAATACTTATTCCCAAAGTCACAAATAATAATCCCAGCCATTTTCCAAAAATAAAACCTCCAAATATTGAAAGTGGTGAGACAAATCCTGCGGCTAATACCCAAATTATTGAAAATAAAATAAATAAAAAAGCTAATAAAAAAAAATTAGATTTCTTAATTTCAAAAAAATAATCTCTATTATCTTTAATAAATCCATAAGAAGTAATTTCTTCAAGACTAAATTTAGAAAAAAAAAAATATAATAATGTAAAAGTAAGAATTAAGTAAAATATACCTATAAATAATTTAATTTTTTTACTTTTTTCCATAAATACACATGTTAATAATAAAATCTTCTATTTGCTATTTATATATTTAATTACTATAAAGAGCCAAATTTATATAAAATTTATCACTTTTTATGAAACGAACATACCAACCATCTAAAATCAAAAGAGCGAGAAAGCATGGCTTTAGATCAAAAATGAAATCCAAAGGTGGCAAAAAACTTTTGGCTAGAAGAAGAGCAAGAGGAAGAAAATCATTAACTGTATCAGGCTAATTTAAATGAAAAGCAAAATAATTGCTCTTTCAAAGAATGAAGAATTTAAATATTTATTAAAACAAAAAAAAATTTCTAATAAATACGTTACTTTTTTTTATGGACGAATAAAAAATAAATATAATGATAAATTAAATATAAGCTTCGTTACAAAAAAGAAAATTGGTAATGCTATAAAAAGGAACAAAATCAAAAGACGACTAAAAAATATTACTAACGAAGCAATTAAAAAGATCCCTATAAAATATAATTATTCATATCTTGTTATTGCTAAGCCAACTATGCTAAACAATGATTATAAAATTATAAAAGAAACCTTATTTAAAGATTTAGAGAGAATAGAATAATGAATTTTTTTACATTTATTTTAATCAATTTGATCAAAGGATATAAGTATTTGATCAGCCCATTAATAGGTCAATCATGTCGATATTTACCGACCTGTTCTGAATATAGTATTGAGTCTCTAAAAACTTATGGATTTTTAAAAGGTACTTTGATGAGTATTAAAAGAATTTTATCCTGCCATCCTATCAAATTCTTAGGCGGAGGAGAGGGCTTTGATCCAGTAAATAAAAAAATAAAACTTAAAAAATAATGGACTCAAAAAATGTAATAGCTGCGATTGCTTTATCTTCTGCAGTAATAGTGCTGTATTCTCTTTTTTTTATACCAGAACAATCACCAAAAAATCAAAATATTATCGAAAAAAATAAGATAGAACAAAATACTGACACGCCTAGTTTGGAACAAAAAGAAACTGTAGTTCAAATCTCTCGTGAAGAAGCTTTACAAGAAAGCGATAGGGTCCAGTTTGAAAATGAGAGTATAATTGGATCAATTTCTTTAAAAGGCGCTGCTATTGATGATTTAACATTCAAAAATTACAATACTTCACTAGAAAATAATGAAAAGGTTACACTTTTAGCACCTAGAAGTGTAGAAAATGGTTATTTAATAGAAAGTGGTTTTGTAACTTCTGATAAAAATATTGATGTGCCAAATTCAGATACTATCTGGACCTTAAAAGGTAATAAGAAATTATCTGATAAATCCCCAATAAAATTATCATGGACTAATAATCAAGGTATCACTTTTATTAAAGAAATATATCTGGATGACAAATATTTATTTACAATAAATCAGAGTGTAATTAATTCGACGACTAATAAATATGATTTTTATTCATATGGTCAAATTATAAGAAATAAAGTTCCTGAAATATCTAATTTTTATATTCTTCATGAGGGTTTAATTGCAACTTTAGATGATGAATTAATTGAGGAGGATTATGATGATATTCAAGAAAAAAAGTTTACAAGAACCTCACAAAAAGGATGGTTAGGAGTCGGAGATAAATATTGGATTACTTCATTAATACCTCCAAGAGAGAAAGAGTTTAAAACAACATTTGATTACAAAAAAAAATTTCGAGCAAATTTTATAGCAACACAACCTTTGGAGCTTAAGGCTAACAGTAAAGTTGAGGAAGAATTTCAAATTATTGTGGCTGCAAAAAGGGTAGATATAATTGACGGTTATGCTGACTCATTACAAATTGATAAATTTGATTTAGTAATTGATTGGGGTTTCCTTTACTTTATAACGAAACCTCTTTTCTTTGGAATTGATTATTTTTTCAAACTTCTTGGTAATTACGGATTGGCAATTATAGCTATAACAATTTGTATTAGATTAGCTTTTTTTCCACTCGCCAATTTTTCATTTAGAAGCATGGCAAAAATGAAGGCTCTTCAACCAGAGATGGTGAGACTTAAGGAGCTACACAAAGATGATAAGATGAAATTGCAACAAGAAATGATGGCACTTTACAAAAAAGAAAAAGTAAATCCAATGTCGGGGTGTCTACCTATACTAGTTCAAATCCCTGTTTTCTTCGCTTTATATAAAGTCTTGTTTGTCACTATTGAGATGAGACAAATGCCGTTCTATGGTTGGATACATGATTTAAGTGAACGTGATCCAACTAGTTTGTTTAATCTATTTGGTTTATTGCCTTATGATGTTCCGTCCTTCTTAGTAATTGGAGCTTGGCCTATTGCAATGGGAGTCTCGATGTGGATACAGCAAAAATTGAATCCAGCACCAACAGATGCTATGCAAGCAAAAATATTTATGTTTTTTCCACTATTCTTAACTGTCATACTTGCACCTTTCCCAAGTGGTTTGGTAATTTATTGGACTGTGAATAATATTTTAACCATGGCCCAGCAAGTATTTATTATGAAAAGAACAACAGTCAAAACTGTGACTTGATGTTAAAGATTACAGAAGAAGAAATCAAAAAAATTTTACCAAATGAGGGTCCTTCGTTGAAGGAGGTGGTTAAATATTTAGATAAATATAATGATGAATACATAGTAATCAAATGTGGTGGAAGTGTTTTAGTTGATCAAAATTTGTTTCGTAATTTTATAGATGATATTTCAATACTTAACAAGTTAGGCTTTATCCCTATAGTTGTTCATGGTGGTGGAAAAAGAATTTCTAAAAAACTAAATGAAGCGGGAATTAAAAGTGAATTTATTAATGGATTAAGAGTTACAGACGAAAAATCAATATCAATTGTTGAAAATGTATTAAATGAATTCAATAAAGAAATAGCTGAAGCTTTAAAAGAAAATTTATGTAATAGCCAAAGTATAACTAATAAAAAAAATAATATTTTAATTGTTGAACAAGAAAATAAGAATCTTGGTTTTGTTGGTATCCCTAAAGAAATAAACTTATTAATTGTCCAACAAATTATTAAAGAAAAAAAAGTTCCTGTTATAGCGCCGTTGGGTTTAGATAAAGATAATCAAGTGTATAATGTAAATGCAGATACCGCTGCAGGTGCTAT
>MDTG01444032.1_pt1 | contig 12000 bp, 8 predicted proteins | sample 811421 | NCBI WGS metagenome assembly MDTG01 (sample SAMN05326645, study PRJNA326480) | marine metagenome | isolation source: seawater | place: Pacific Ocean: South East | collected 2011 | reverse complement strand
GTATTCTGGGGTAAGCGCGTAGCTAGTTACACCAAGAAAATATCGTGGAAAAGCGGAAGATTCTATCTCCACGATATTTCGACGGGGAAAATTGCTTGGATATTTACTGCCGATACACGAAGGCTTTTTAATCCAAAGCAACCTTCCCAAAGCTATTCCTCCACAAGCCCTTATACACCACTAAATGACATGAGTCAGTGGCTTCGATTCATACGCCTCGAAAGCCGTGATAGTGTTATAGATTTACCTTCAAAAAAGCATTTGACAATTCCTGAAATTCCTGAAAAGCAAATCGCCCAATGAGGTATTTCATACTATTCATTGCTCTTACTAATATACAGTGCTCCTCTTCTCACGACATAAATGATACTCTCATTTTCGCAAGAGGGTCGGATTCAATTGGGCTGGATCCTGCACTAGAAACCGATGGCGAATCGTTTAAAGTGTGTGATAATATTTACGAAACACTTGTTTCATATGAGGATGAAAACACAAGTATTATCCCAAAGCTGGCACATTCCTGGAATGTTTCAGAAGATTTATTGACATGGACTTTCCATTTACGCACCGATGTCTTATTCCATGATGGAACGAAATTTAATTCCGAATCTATGATATTTTCTTTAGAGAGACAGATGGACCCCAATCACCCGTACAAACCATCTAATGGAGCATATAATTATTGGCGTGATATGGGCATGAACGAAGTCATTAAAGAGCTCGTGGCATTAAATGATTCAGTGATTGTATTTAAGCTCAAACGAGCAGATGCACCCTTTTTATCCAACTTGGCAATGAATTTTTGCGCTGCCGTAAGTCCAACGGCTATAAAAAAATATCGCGACGACTATTTTAAGAATCCCGTTGGAACAGGGCCATTTTATATGAGTGAGTGGCTTAGAGATGAAAGAATAGTTCTTGAACGGCACGACAATTATTGGGGGCCTAAACCCATATTACGACGTATAATTTTCAAACCGATTCATGATTCGTCTCTACGTTTTTTAGAATTAAAAAAAGGAAGTGTTCACGGAATAGACAATGTCGATCCCGAATTTTTCAATCGAATAAAAAACAATCGGGAACTCAAGCTATTAACCCAACCTGGAATGAATGTTGCTTATTTAGCAATGAATATGGATCGACCGCCCTTCGATAATCTTCAGGTGAGACTTGCGATTAACCATGCAATTAATCGTCAAGCATTAGTTGACAATTTCTACAACGGGATGGCAACTGTAGCAAAGAATCCGATACCTCCAACTTTATGGGCCTATAATGACGACATCAAGGGTTACCCTTACAATCCAGAAAAAGCTCGAGCATTACTTACTGAAGCTGGTTTTGAAAAAGGTTTTGAAACGGAATTATGGGCCATGCCCGTGCCTCGCCCATACATGCCACAGCCAGAGAAAATTGCCCAAGCAATACAAGCTGACCTGCTAAATATCGGTATTCGAGCTCAAATAATCCGATGGGAATGGGGGACCTATTTAGAAAAAGTCTCCCGGGGCGAGCATCCTATGGCACTTCTCGGTTGGACCGGAGATAATGGAGATCCTGATAATTTTCTCTATGTCTTGTTGGATAAATCTTCGGCTAGAATTCCTGCACAAAACATAGCTTTTTACCGAAATGATGAATTGCATAAAATCCTAATAAAAGCACGCACAACGTTTCCCCGAGATGAACGTACGAAGTTATACTATGACGCTCAGAGAATCATTTTTCGAGATGCACCCTGGGTTCCTTTAGTTCATGCCACCCAAACTGCCGCATTTCAAAAACGAGTAACAGGGTTTCAATTGCACCCCACTGGTACAAAATGGTTTCACAGTGTTAAATTGAATAATAAATAACAAGTGTTTTTATTTATTATCAAACGTATTCTTCTATTATTTCCTACTCTATTGGGCATTTCTATATTAGTCTTTTCCATGCTCTATTTTGTCCCGGGTGATCCAGCTCAAATCATGCTTGGAGAAAGAGCTAGCGCTCAAGCAGTTGAGGAGTTGCGAAAAGAATTAGCACTGGACCAGCCTTTTTATGTACAATTCTATCATTTCTTCCACAACTTAGCTTCTGGTGACTTGGGGCGTTCAATAAGAACACATGAAAAAATTAGTGTAGAAATATTTCAACGTCTACCTGCTACAATTGAACTCACGCTTTCCAGTATGCTATTAGCTACTCTTTTAGGCATAACATTTGGAGTCTTTGCTGCAGTACATAGAGGTAGATACACTGATTTAATCAGTATGATGATCTCGACAGCCGGAATCTCATTACCGATCTTCTGGCTTGCTCTTCTATTAATTCTTGCATTTTCCATCTATATACCAATATTTCCAGTTTCTGGCCGTATAAGCTCATATGTAGAAGTAGTTCCCGTAACCTACTTTTATACTCTAGATACAATCTTAATGAAAAACACCCAAGGTTTAGGAGACGTGATCTGGCATTTAGTTTTACCTTCTTTTGCTTTAGGTACAATTCCAATGGCATTTATAGCTAGAATGATGCGCGCGAGTATGATAGAAATATTCCACGAAGATTTCATCCGCACAGCATGGGCAAAAGGTCTACGTTCACGAGTAGTTATCTTGAGGCATGCACTCCGAAATGCCTTCATACCAACACTGACAATAATAGCCCTGGAGTTCGGCTATCTTCTTGGTGGCGCAGTAATCACCGAAACTATATTTTCTTGGCCTGGAATAGGACGTTGGTTATTTCTCTCCGTCCAGGCACGCGACCTCCAGGCAGTACAAGGCGGCGTCTTATTAATTGCTACAATATTTGTAATTATCAATACGTTTGCCGATATACTGTACGCTTGGCTCGATCCACGGATTCGATACAATACTTAACGCACCGCATACTTCTGTGGAAGAAAAACCGACGAAGATCCAGTCAGCTCCTCCTATCCACAGTCTTAAAGTCTCGTCCAAGCACCCTTCTTTTTAGAACTATTAACTGCAGCCCGTACAAATTTCATCCCCTCAACACCTTCATAGGCTCCTGGATGATCAAAAGCTTCCGGAACACCGCTCTCTCCATTGTTTCGTCGGATTTGTCGTTCCATAGTCGTATGTAAATTAGCCAGAGCCTCGAAAAAGTCTTCGTGGTGTCCTGCGGGTGCCCTTAGGTACGAGGCAATATTTGGAGGTTCATTACCAGCCCCCAGCCAATACACCTCGTCAAACTCACCTCTCCTTACTAGTAATTTTTCAGCTTTTTCTTGATGCCATTCCAAAGATCCTTTAGTGCCATATATTCGAAAACCATTATCGTTCTTATAACCGATCGCTATTTGGGTCGCCATAATAATTGCGGTAGCTCCGTTGTTCATTTCAGCAATAACATTAAAGTCATCATCTAACTGCCTCCCTTTCACGAAAGTATTCAAACGAGCAGAAACGCGTTTAACAGAAAGACCACTAACCCAAGACGCCGCTACAAATGCGTGTGTTCCAATATCGCCACCACAATTCGATATACCCGTGCGTTTTGGATCTGTACGCCAAGCTGCCTGTTGTTGGCCACTCTTTTCCAAGGCTGTAGCTAACCAACCCTGATTATACCAAGATTCTATTTTTCGAATCTCACCCAACTCACCATCTGCAATCATTTGTTTAGCCAACATCATCATTGGATGGCCCGTATAAGTATGAGCAAGGACAAACGGAACTTTCTTGCGCTTGACTATTCTTGCCAGCTCTTTGGCCTCTTCCACCGTCATAGTAATAGGTTTTTCACATAATACAGGTATACCAGCGAGCAAACAGGCTTTCGCAGGCTCAAAATGTGCAAAATTCGGAGTAACTATAGTTACATAATCCAGTAATAGGTCGCCTGACTTGACCGCATGGATCATTGACAAATAATCAGGATAACCAGCAATATCATAATCTTTTGCTGCTTTCATCGCAGGTTTAGGGTTTGATCGCAATGCCCCTGCGACTAATTCGCGACTCCCATCTAACGATAAAGCTCTAACATGAACCATCCCAAAAAAACTATCTGGACCACCTCCCCCGATCATTCCTACTCTTAGCTTGGCCATATATTAACTTCTCCTCTATTTATTTAAACTCTAACATATAATTGTTTTCTATCATACCAATTGAATACGATTAGGGAAAAAGAACACGTGAGATCTCAGCATCCGGAATCCCAGGGTCAAACCGATTAAAAGATAAAATCTCGTCAGTTTCAAAACTTTTAAAAGTAAGCTCTATAATTACCCCCTCCTGAATTATTTCTACATATCGAGGTAGTAACAGGCCGCCCACTCTCACATGATTTTTCATTTTCCTCTCGAATAGTAATTCCCCTAATGGTAATTCAACACGATCACCTAAAACAATTCCCCTGTGGAGATCTAATATAATAATCCGACGTGAAGAATCATTCTCATATGTGAGCGATACCCGATCTGCTCGGAGATACCGTTCAGAGATCAACTCACTATTATCTATCATCACACGCCCCAAAAGCAATGATGAAAAATCATAATCTCTAACACTCAATCCGGTCATTCTTGACAAAAGAGGACCATCAACGGCCCCCTTCCAGGGCTTACCAACAGCATTTCCAAAAACAATCAAACTATCTGCCTGTAAACAAATAGAGAAAAGGTGACTATAAAATGGTCCTCTTACTTCTACGCCCATACTATCAGCTCCAACCAATTGGAGCAAAGCCGATGCACGCTCAACCCGATCACCTGTCTCCCATCGGATGTCTACTTCAGCAGTTAAATAATCTAATTCGTCTGTCTCATGCTCAATAAGAGACCAAAAAGCCCCATATCCGTCACTTATGTCCCATGAACGCTTAGAAATAGTTTGAGCAGCACAGGCATTCAATGCCACTGAAACTACAAGGAATCGAATAATACACCTCATTTATCGCTCCAACTTGCTTCGAACCAAATCATTATCCTGATCTATTTCCAAAGCTCTCAACCAATGTTTACGAGCTGTGATAACATCTCCTATTGCCTCAGAAACATCTCCAGCATGATCAAAAATCACAGCCAATTCAGTACCCTCGTCGCCATCTATATGTTCGATGGCCTGTGCAATATATTTTGCAGCACTTTCTATATTTCCCAATTTAAAATACGCCCATGCCAAACTATCAAGGAACGCGCTATTGTCGGAATTGATTTCAACAGCACGTAAAATTAGCCCAATAGCTATTTCGAGTTTTATCCCCTTTTCTACGTACATATACCCCAAATAGTTTAGAGCAAATGCATCATTAGGATCAATCTTAATTAACCGTTCAAATATAGCCTCTCCTTCCCAGAAATATTTTTCATTATTCGTCTCATGTGACGCTCGCTCATAGCACATCCCCAAGTAGAATAAAATATTTGTTTGTTCCGGCATTTTTTCCAACGCCACATGAAATTTCTCTATCGCCTCATCCCAGCGACGCAATTGCTGAAGAGAAAACCCCCACTGCAGCGCAACCTGCCCCTGCTTTTCCTTTAGCTGCCATGCTTGTTCATAAAGCTGGAGCGACTCCAACCATTGGTCCTGTTGGCCAAAACAGATTCCTGAACGCAACAAGATTTCGACGTCCGATCCTATACTCCGTAGGCCACGGCCATAAACTCCTATTGCTTCCTCCCATTCCCCTCTTTCTTCAAGTGAAGCACCCCAATAAAGGAAAATCCGTTTATCTTGTGAGTTCCGAAATAATGCCTCTTCGTATATTTCATCGGCTTTTTCGAATTGATCCCTGCGTTCTAATGTAGCCGCCCAAAAAAGACTTAACTCACTACTATCGGGCATTGCAATAAGCGCCTCACGCATTACCTGATCAAGTAACCCGTATTTTTCAGAAAAAATATAATACTGCCCTAACTCTATCCAACCTCCAGCAGTATTGGGTTTTTTCGCAACAATATGACGGAAAATAACTTCCGCCAAGTCGAGTTTGTCTGCATCAGAAAGTGCTACGCCAAGCCTATAAAGAAACGAAGGTGATTCCTTATCTAAAATTTCTTCAAGATCAAATTCAGATGTAATCATCCTTGATAGGTAATATATAAGCAAAGCGCTGTCAGGAAGTTGTCGAGAGGCGTTTATATAAACATCCAAGCCTTCTTGCCTTCGGCCTTGCGAAAGCAACAAATCCGCCAAACCCAACCACGCATCTTCAAAATGTGGGTCCTTATTCAAAACTTCCCGAAAAATTTGTTCAGCGCGATCTTTTACATCTATCCTCGCATACACCGTGGCAATGTCAGTTCGTACTGCGTTAGAAGTCTTTCCGTCAGATAAAACGCGTTCAAAGAGTGGACCAATTAGTTCAGCCTGTCCAGTATCTAGATATAGATATGCTAAATGCCTATAAAGCGGCCAACTAATTTCTTCATAATCTAATAACGCTCTAAGTTGTTCTGCCGCTTCCCTACGATTTCCAATAGTTTCGAAAGCACGAATAAGAAGCCTACGTAAATTGCCGTCGGATGGCTTACGCTCCAGACCTCCTTTTGCAAAGCGTACAACCATATTCCAATCATCTATACGACTATAATTATAGGCCAATTGTGCGTACAAAGTTGCTGAATCAGAGCCTAAATCCATCGCACTACGTAAAGAAACTATTGCACCCATATAATTTTCTTGGGATTCAAAAACCTTAGCGCGAATAAAATACTGCATAACTTCACGCTCAGATTCAGAATTATGTTTGGGATCAACTCTTTTACCAACAAAACTACCTGCACAACCAGTCATAAGAAGTGCAAACAGTAACACGTTCAACATAGCCCAATTCCCCAACGGAACGAACCTAAGTAATAGCAATATGTTACGCATTTATTTTTGGATCCAAAGCATCTCGTAAACCATCGCCAAAAAGATTAAAAGATAAAACTAAAATGAAGATGGATAATCCTGGGAAAGTCATAATCCATGGAGCTTCAAGGATAAGGCTCCGGCCTCCAGCCAACATAGCCCCCCATTCTGGCATAGGAGGTTGAGCTCCTAATCCCAAGAAACTCAAACCAGCAGCATCTAGGATTGCAGTCCCCATACTCAACGTTGATTGTACCACAAGAGGCGCCATACAATTGGGTAAAATAGCAAAAATCAAAATACGCAACTTCCCAGCCCCCATCGCCTCTTCCGCTTCAACAAAGGGCAACGCTTTTATTGCAAGAACGGAAGATCTAACTATCCGTGCAAATTGGGGGATCAAGACGACGCTAACGGCAAAGATAACATTGTTTATGCCGGGACCGGTGATAGCAACAATAGCGATGGCAAGCAATATACTTGGGAAAGCAAGCATTATATCTACGAATCTCATTATAAAAACATCAGACCACCCACCCTTATATCCGGACCATAAACCAAGCATAGTCCCAATTACCGCGGCTGCCAAAACCGTGACAACTCCAATACGTATGGAAATTAACGAACCATGTATAATCCGACTAAAAACATCACGACCAAAATCATCAGTTCCAAAAATATGGCCTAATGATGGAGGCTGTAAACGAGAGTACAAATCTTGGGACATAGGGTCATACGGTGCGAGTAAATTTGCACAGGAACCAACCACTGCGACTATGACGACAATCCCTCCTCCTCCCAACGCCAAAGGCTGTCTGAAGAGACGTCTCCAGGAATCACGTCCAATCAAGATTGTTATGATTCTTTATGGACAGAGCAACTGACGAATGCTTTTTCAACAGTTGCGCAGAAAGCAATATCATCTATGGGCTTTTCAGCAAAGCTTGCAAAGGTGTCTCCACCGGAAAAATCTTTCAAATCCTCTTCAAGCAAATTAGAAGAAATAGCCACTGCCGACAAATCAGGGAATTGTGCCCGAACTTCATTCCAAAAATCAAGACCCGACATTTTGGAACGGTCAACATCTATAACCAAGAGATCTACTGCATGGGTTCGAAGGACTTCAAGAGCTACTTCAAAATCCGTAGCACGATGCACATGATTTGTCTTAAGTAACAAATTTGCTATTTCTTGGCCTACATCGGTATCCGGATCAACAATTAAAATGTGACGTGCTTTATCCCCCAATCCATGACGAATTTGCTCCTCAATTTCCTCTCGACTCGATTCGCTCTTTTCTGCTGCAATATCTATAGCAATTTCAGTACGCATTTTCTCAAGGTTAACAGCCCTATCTGCCGCCTCTAATTCTAAAGCAGATTCGTCGATCTTCGATTGGTAATCCATCATACGAACATTGTCATTATTTAATTTCCCGGCCAGAACATCAATAATATTCTTATATATTATTGCCCGCATTTGGTGCTCCTCGCGTAAGAGCAAATCAAAACGTGTTTTGGATATGGTAAATATGTTACTTGGAGAGCTAACAACAACGCTAGCAGATCGTGGTTCACCAGTTAATACCCCCATCTCCCCAACTGTAGTAACAGGAAGCGTTGTAGCTACCCTTATCCCCTCTGCAGTATAAATGCCAAGTTGTCCAGTAAGTAAAACATACATTTCATCACTAGGCGTTCCCACTTTACACAGGGCTTCGCCTTTTTTCATAGACTTGTGTATGCATAAGGCCAAAACTTTCTTTACTTGAAGTGGATTTAGGCCTTTAAATACGGGTATCTTACCTAAAACATTTACTAGAATCTGACCAGTGTTCGTCGCCATATCTTCCTTCACTTACAAATATACATTTTGATTCTTTATATACAAAGGATAATGCCCAATGAACTCGTTGTATCAATCCTAAATATTACTCTATTTTCCAAACACAAAATATCATTTAATTATCGGCACAAAACCTGTTGATCATCACAAAATTATTGTCCTTAATGACAATGCTTATGAGCCACACCATCAGCTTTAGATGATTTTTCATCACAGCAATTAACTATTTCTTCATCACAACAAAGATCTTCATTTCCAATGTTTTTCGAACCATTACTAATCGAAGCTATTTCTAAAAATTGTCGCGGCCCCAAACGCAGGAGGGACCCCAAAAACACCAAAATCACAATTAACAAACATACCCCATTAGCTCCAAACCAGTTTATATGTTCGTGTAAGTGCAATTCAGGTACATCTATATTGGGAAAAAGTATGTTGACAAAATATCCTAATCCAACTGCAGATGCAGTAACACCAACAGCAACACTTGCAGCAATACGTCTACTGTGTAATCCAGATAACATAGCAAAAGTGGTCAAATTTGTTGCCGGGCCTGTCAATAAAAAAGCTAAAGCAGCACCCGGGGATACTCCATTAAAGACTAAAACCGCCGCTAGAGGGGTCGCGCCAGAAGCACAAACATATGTCGGTATACCAAATAGAGCAAAAACAGCCACCTCCAATAAACCATTGACTTCGCCATATTCTAAAACCGAAAATATCGGTTTAATTAATGCGGCAACTGATAAACCCAATATAATCCAGGGGGCGGTGTCATCAACAACATCTCCAAGACCAATACGAATAGCATTTCGCAAACGATTAATAATGCTTTCTTTGTCACTTTCTGAATGATCTATATTTTCCGACATGGTACTGCGTGGAGTAAACCGACCGATAGCCCAACCTATACCGAGAGCCAATATTATTGCACAAACAACTCGAATAACTGTAAAATGGCCGCCGAGCAATGGCAAGGTTATAAGTACGGCATCAATACTTAATTCCGGTGTAGCAATCATGAAACTTAGTGCTGCAGAGGCAGGTACTCCTTTCGCTACTATACTGCGGTAGACTGGAACAACACCGCATGAACAAACAGGCAATGGAAAACCGAATGCCATACCACGAACTGCTTGGGAGAAGTTACCACCCCGAGAGAGCCAATTAAGCGAGGTTTTTGGGAAAAAACTGTAAAGTAAACCGGCAGCAATATATGCAAAAAGCAACGCTGGAGCACTCTCCCATGCCAAGCGCATGAAAACATTCATACACTCTGCCACTTTTGACGAAATCTGATCGAATAAAATAATAAAAAGGAACAAGATCCCTAATAAAGCCCCAATTCCTGCATCCCACCGCTGTATCTTTACTGTAGTTTCATTTAGTGCTATCGGATATGAACGATGTATCACCACATGCAATAGAGTTCCTGTAACTAATGCTATAAATATACCGCGACTATCACTCGCTAACCCTCCAATTGATACTTCGCCAAGTGTAAATCCAACAATAGTAGATGTTGCTATAATTAAGAGAGTACCCCAAGCTACACTCAAACCATAAACAGGTCGTAATAAGAACCAAACCACTAAACCGACTGGTAAACGATGTAAGACAATAGCCATAGGTAACAGGTGAGCATCTAAATACTTCTCGGATTCATGAACCTGACTGAGTGCCAGGCCATCGGTAAAAGCATGAAGAGAAATACCTACAAGAGCCAGCAACAGAGCAACAATATGAACCGGCTTGGCAAATTCACGCAATCGATGCTCGACAAATCCAGGACCAAGAAGACCGAGCATTAGCGCTAATATAGCTAACCATCCTGACATTTCGTACGTCTCGGGTACAATGTGAAACAAGACCATCCCACTTATAGAAACAAATACGAATCCGTCTAACACCGCCAACATACGACCAACATTGCGAGCCAATTGATGCATTATGGGACCAACAGCCAACATCAATAAACTCAATATAAGTGCATGTATTTCATTTTCTACAGCTTCCATATTTTTCACCTTAAAACTTGTTCGATAAAACTTTAATTATAAAATACAGAAAATTCTTGCCTAGCCAACAACGTATTTAGCTTGCCTGAATATTACGATTACGCTTTAATTTAGAAATGACTTATTACAATATATAACTCGAGGGGAAATGGTCGAACGAAAAAACATTAGTGGATGGGGCCTAACCCCTCGCATAGATGCTGAAATATATACAGCATATTTCCCTTCGAACTTAACCCAACCTACAATACCCCAACCGTTTATACCTCAAGGCAACCGTAGATCATATGGAGATGCCTGTTTAGCTAAACAGGTTTTATCAACGCTCCCTTTGGACAATTTCATCGAATTTGATCCAAACCAAGGACTTATAAAATGTGAAGCCGGCATCACGCTCAGTAGCATCCTTTCATTTATTGTACCACGCGGATATTTTCTACCAGTCACACCAGGTACTAAAGACCCAACTCTCGGAGGCTGTTTGGCAGCTGACGTACACGGGAAAAACCACCATAAAGAGGGGTCAATAGCAAACTTTACAGAAGAATTCGAATTGGTATTAGTAGACGGTACTAAAGTGCGTTGCTCTCGTAATGAAGAAGCAGAATTATTCTGGGCCACTCTTGGGGGTATGGGACTAACAGGTACAATTTATACGGCAACACTCCGCCTAAAAAATATATCCTCATCATTCATACAAACCCGAACTTTAAAAATTAACAACCTTGAAAATCTTTGTGATTATTTCGCTAACCCACGATACCAATACACCTACTCTGTGGCTTGGATAGACACCCTAAGCAGTCAAGTGGGACGAAGCCTGTTGATGCTCGGTGAACATACGGAAAATACACAGGTAAAAAAATTGAATAATATGGCTTTACATTCCGACCAACGCTGGAATATTCCATTTTTTTTCCCAGCTTGCGCTCTAAATTCTTTATCCATGAGTATTTTTAATACGCTTTATTACAATAAGCAACTACGTAGGGAAAGTAATAAACTTATTCACTATGATCCGTACTTCTATCCCCTTGACTCAATTGGCTCTTGGAATCGAATCTATGGGCGAGAAGGATTTCTTCAATATCAATTTGTAGTGCCTTTTGATGAAGGCCGAGATTTAATACAATTGTTTCTAAAAAAAATATCGGAACGAGGAATATTATCTTTTCTTAGCATTTTAAAAACACTAGGGGATGAAAGTGGTGGACTGCTCTCTTTCCCGAAACCAGGCTACACCCTTGCCTTGGACATTCCGCTCAAAAATAAAGGTGTAATCGATTTTCTATCGACATTAACTAAAGAGATCATACGAT
>MDTG01431778.1_pt1 | contig 12000 bp, 8 predicted proteins | sample 811421 | NCBI WGS metagenome assembly MDTG01 (sample SAMN05326645, study PRJNA326480) | marine metagenome | isolation source: seawater | place: Pacific Ocean: South East | collected 2011 | reverse complement strand
GCCTCAGTAGGGACTGAAGCAAAGCAAATGCTTGGTCGAACGCCTGGTAATATCAAAGCCATTCGACCAATGAAAGACGGTGTAATTGCTGATTTTTATGTAACTGAAAAGATGTTGCAACACTTTATCAAGCAAGTGCATAACAATAACTTTTTACGTCCAAGTCCGCGTGTGCTTATTTGCGTACCGTGCGGTGCTACGCAAGTAGAAAAACGCGCAATTCGTGAATCGGCTATGGGCGCAGGTGCGCGTGAAGTTTATTTAATTGAAGAGCCAATGGCTGCGGCAATCGGTGCAGGTTTACCGGTATCAGAAGCAACAGGTTCAATGGTTGTAGATATCGGCGGTGGTACCACTGAAGTTGCAATTATTTCACTAAACGGCGTGGTGTACTCATCATCTGTTCGTATTGGTGGGGATAAGTTTGATGAAGCAATTATCAACTATGTACGTCGTAATTTTGGTAGTTTAATTGGTGAAGCAACGGCTGAAAACATTAAACATCAAATTGGTTCTGCGTTTAAAACAGATGAGCCAATTGAGATTGAAGTACGTGGCCGTAACCTTGCCGAAGGTGTTCCGCGTTCATTTACGCTTAATTCACATGAAATATTAGAAGCCTTGCAAGAGCCATTAATGGGGATTGTTAGTGCGGTAATGGTTGCCCTTGAGCAATCGCCACCAGAGCTGGCGTCAGATATATCAGCCAAAGGCATGGTATTAACAGGTGGTGGTGCATTACTTAAAGATTTAGACCGTTTATTAATGGAAGAGACCGGCATTCCTGTTGTGGTTGCTGATGATCCATTAACGTGCGTTGCGCGTGGCGGCGGTAAGGCACTTGAGATGATTGATATGCATGGTGGTGATGTATTTAGTTACGACTAATGAAGTTAATGTTCGGGCGTGCCATTTCTTTGCAGCTGCGACTTTTTGTCGCAGTGCTTTTGAGTATCGTGTTGATCGTAGGCGATCGTTATACGCAAGGTGGAACCACAGTACGCACTAGTTTAAACACCTTAGTTAGTCCGTTATTGTATTTAGCCAATTTACCTTATGAAGTATTTAGCCTCGGGGCTAAAAGCTTACACACGCGCGATCAATTATTAACTGAAAACGAAGCCCTCAAGAAAAAACAATTACTGCAAAGCGAACAGCTTCAGCAATATCAATTCTTAAACAAAGAAAATCAAAAGCTACGCGCGTTACTTGGTTCTTCTGCTAAGCAGTCAAATCGTAAAATTATTGCTCAAGTTCTCTCTGTTCATTCAAATCCTTATAGCCATCAAGTGGTGATCAATCGTGGCACGATAGATGGCATCAGTGAAGGCCAAGCGGTGATTGATGAGATGGGGGTCGTCGGACAACTTACCAAAGTAGGCTCAACGACTTCTCGGGTGTTACTGATGACCGACACAACCCATGCCACACCAGTACGTATTTTACGTAATGATGTGCGTACCGTGGTTGAAGGGATTGGTAAAATTAATTTAGTTAAACTCTCCCATGTACCCCATAGTTTAGATGTACGGATTGGTGATGTGCTAGTGACATCAGGACTTGGAGGCACTTTTCCTGAGGGCTACCCGGTTGCTGTGGTAACTGAAATTAATCGCGATGAGGGCCGCCCGTTTGCTCAAGTATACGCCGAGCCGATAGCTCAGTTAGATCGTATTCGCTTATTAGTGATCTTATGGCGTAATCAGCAGGAAACTATCAGCAATGAATAGTCGTTACTTCTTATTGATCACCGTAAGTATTTTCTTTGCGTTGATCATGGCTTTGATGCCATTGCCTTTTTCGTTTGAACCCTTTCGCCCTGACTGGGTGTTATTAGTATTAATGTACTGGTCTTTAGCTGTTCCACATCGATTAAATATTGGTACGGCTTGGGTAGTTGGCTTGCTGATTGATTTAGCCACAGGGTCGCCGCTGGGAATTAATTCACTCACTTACTCAATTTGTATTTTTGTAACCGCAAGTAACTTTCAAAAAATTCGTAATTTTTCAATTTGGCAGCAAGCGATACTTGTGGGCTTATTTTTAACCCTATATCACTTAATGCAATTTTGGCTTAATCACTTTTTAATGGATGTTTATTTCAACCCGCAGTATTTATGGCCGGTCGTGACTGGCATGTTAAGTTGGCCTTGGATTTTCTTATTGCTACGTAAATATCGCCGTCATTTCAGGATCAGGTAATGCAAACTGCCATTTATTTAGCGTCAGCTTCTCCTCGGCGCAAAGAATTACTAACTCAACTTGGTATCGAATTTTCACAATTTAGTGTTGATGCTGATGAAAGCCAGCTAGCAGACGAAACTCCCCTTGAACTTGTTGAGCGTTTAGCGCGTCTAAAAGCTCAAACCGGTGTTGCTATGGGGTATACAGATCGCCCCGTACTCGGCAGTGATACCGTAGTGGTCATAGATAATCAGTCACTAGGTAAACCCCGTGATAAAACTGACTTTATGGCAACCCTAAAACGTTTATCTGGGCGCAGTCATCAAGTGTTAACGGCAATTGCATTTGCCACTGAACACAAGGTCATGAGTTGTGTAGTAACCACGCAAGTGAGTTTTAAAACACTCTCAGAACAAGAATTAGCAGCATATTGGCAAACTGGTGAACCACAAGACAAAGCCGGTGGCTATGGTATACAAGGACTCGGTGGGCGCTTTGTTACTAATATTTCCGGTAGCTATTTTGCGGTAGTAGGCTTACCTTTATATGAATGCAAAAAATTATTAAGCGAATTCCTAAGTAGGTAACATGAGTATAGAATTACTGATCAACGTCACCCCGAGTGAAAGCCGTGTTGCCCTGATTGAAAACGGTGTATTACAAGAAATTCAACTAGAGCGTATTGGCAATTTAGGTATCGTCGGTAATATTTATTTAGGTAAAATAAGCCGAGTGTTACCGGGTATGCAAGCTGCGTTTGTTGATATTGGTTTAGATAAAGCGGCTTTTTTACACGCGTCTGATATTGTAAATAGCGCCTCTATTGTTGAAGGTGTTGACGAGCAACCAATCAAAAAAGTACAAGATATTCGCGAGTTAGTGCGCCAAGGTCAATACATTATGGTGCAAGTGGTAAAAGATCCACTGGGTACTAAAGGCGCACGTTTAACAACTGACATCACCATCCCTTCTCGTTATTTAGTGTTTATGCCAGATGCCACCCATGTTGGTGTGAGTCAGCGTATAGAAACCGAAGAAGAACGCGCGCGATTGAAAAGCATTGTAGGTGAGTATGGCGATGAAGACGGCAGCTTTATAGTTCGTACTGCAGCTGAAGGTGCCAGCGAAGCTGAGTTGCGTCACGATGCCGAGTTTTTAAAAAAACTATGGAAAAAAATCGTCACTAAACGTAAAAAAACCAGCAAAGAAAGTATTTTGCATGAAGATTTAACCTTAGCATTTCGAACTCTACGAGATTACGTAGGGGAAGATATGGAGCGTATTCGGGTTGACTCAAAGTTAACCTATGAAGAGCTAAAAAGCTTTACCGCAGAGTTTGTACCAATCCTTTCCGATGCTTTAGAGTATTACCCAGGCGAGCGACCAATTTTTGATTTGTTTGATGTTGAAAGTGAAATACAAAAAGCCTTACATCGTAAAGTGACGTTAAAGTCAGGTGGCTATTTAATTATCGACCAAACCGAAGCGATGACCACGGTCGATGTTAATACCGGTGCCTTTGTTGGCCATCGAAATCTCGAAGAAACTATTTTTAACACCAACGTAGAAGCTACTTCTGCGATTGCCCGTCAGCTTAGGTTGCGTAACTTGGGCGGTATTATCATTATTGACTTTATTGACATGGTTAGCGAAGAGCATAAGCGCAGGGTATTGCATTCACTTGAGTCTGCACTGGGTAAAGATCGCGTTAAATCAAATATTAATGGTTTATCGGCATTAGGCTTAGTGGAAATGACCCGCAAACGTACTCGAGAAAGTCTTGAACATATTTTATGTGATGTATGTCCGGCCTGCTCTGGGCGCGGTTCACAAAAAACCGTTGAAACCGTATGCTATGAAATACTGCGTGAAATTGTTCGAGTAAACCGTGCTTACGCGGCTGATAAATTTATGGTTTATGCAGCTCCCGCGGTAAGTGAGGCATTACTTAATGACGAGTATCATAATCTTGCAGAACTAGAGTTATTTATTGGTAAGCAAGTGAGCATTCAAACCGAAAGCCTCTACAGTCAAGAGCAGTTTGATGTGGTTATGATGTAATGAAAGCAAAGACGGTCTGTTTTTTTTGTATCCGTAAGTTATGGCAAGTGTTCGCCATAACGCTGGTACTGCTTGCCGTTGTTGTTTCGGTTTTAAAATATACCCTGCCGTATGCCAATGACTATAAAGGTGACCTTGAAAGTTACCTTTATGATAAGTTTGCGGTTAATTTATCAATTGGGGCTATTTCTGCCAGCTGGCATGGCCAAGGCCCTTCTATTGTCTTGGAAGATATCACCTTTGAAGATAATAAAAGCTCACCCATCGCACTGACTATCGCTAAAGCTAGCCTTGAATTAAACGTCTGGGAAACCATCAAAACACGACAGTTAAAATCTAACTACTTTGTGATCAACGGTTTCCATGCTGATGTTGATATGCCGACTATGTTGCAGTCAAACAGCAGTGAGGTATCGTTTGAACAAAAAGAGCTGATTGAAGGCTTATTCTTAGGTAAAACCGGTCATTTTGCGGTTGAAAATAGTAGTCTTAATTTTATCTTGGCAGATGGCAAAGAGCGTCGGGTGATGCTTGAAGACATCGTTTGGCAAAATCAATACGAACAACACTTAGCTAGTGGTACTTTAGCATTGCCCGGGATTTCAGTGGGTACATTTGATGCTCGCTTGGCATTAACCGGATCGACGCTAGAAACCATGCTGGGTGATATTTATGTGCAAGCAAATAATGTTGATGTGTCGAAATGGCTGGCTCAGTATATTAATGCCAGTAAAGAGCAGCTCAATTCTGACATTAACTTAGAATCATGGTTGAGTATTGAAAAAGGCCTGATCAAAGATGTCACAGTTAAATGGTTGCCAAGCTTTATTAATTGGCAGCAAGATACAAAAAGTCATCAATTTAGTTTAAGTGAAGGGGGTTTTAGCCTTTACCCTTGGCAGCAAGGTTGGCGGTTAAAAAGTTCAGGGGTGCGGCTCTCAAACGATCAACAGCATTGGCCTGACTTTCAATTTGAAGCACAGCTGGATAACAAGCAACAACAAATTTGGTTGCAAGAACTCGATTTTGATTTGGTTACAAGGTTAGCCCAGTTAAGTGATTTTGCTGAATTAGAGCCGCTGTTAAGTCGTCAACCCAGTGGTCAAGTTAAGCGCGCTTATGTGCAATTTACATCAACACAGCAATGGCAATTATGGTTTGAAGCCCAGCAATTGGGCTGGCTTGCAGAGCAAGGTGTGCCCGGTGTGCAGGGCTTACTTGTCGATGGTTTGTTAAATCAAGATCGTGGTCGTATTAATCTGTTTGGCGAAAATAGCGAGTTACTTACCGCTGATACTTTTAGCCAGCCAATCAAATATAACCAACTGAATATGCAAATTGATTTAGCCAATAGTGAGCAAGGTTGGCAGATCAGCAGTGATAATATGTGGCTTGATAATGATGAGGTCACTGTTGCAGCCGAAATGAAGCTTAGCTTAGACGAACAGCCTCGGCTTGATTTATATGCAGAAGCATTTGCACCAGATGCCAGTGTTGCCAGCCATTATTTCCCACGCCCTGTGATGACTAAAAATTTAGTTGATTACTTAACTGGGGCTATTAAAGGTGGTGAACTTACGCAAACACAAGTGCTGTTTTCTGGGCCATTAACGGGCTTTCCGTTTGCCGATAATTCAGGACAGTTTGAAGTATTAGCGCAGGTAGATAACGCCAATTATCAATTTGCCCCTGATTGGCCTGCAGTAACTCAAGCGAGTGCAAAATTACATTTTGAAAATCAGCGTATGGATATTTACTCTGAGCATGGGCGGCTTGTTAACTTAGCGATCGATGATGCCGTGCATGTCAGTATTGCAGATCTAATGAACGCAGATTTACTGAGCGTAAAAATTAATAAACGTGCTGAGATGGGAACATTACTGCCGTTTTTTAAAGCAACGCCAATTGCTGAGCCACTAGCAAATGTATTTGAGGTGATCCAAGGTAACGGCGCTGCCAGCGCTGATATTGAGCTACTTGTTGATTTAAATGAGTTAGATGTAACAGCTAAAGGCATGGTTAATTTAAAAGATCTGCCAGTGTATTTAGCACAACCTGGGCTTCAGCTTGAAGGTGTTACAGGTCAGCTCTATTTTAATGATGATCAGATCACTTTAGAAAATGCTAACGCAAGTTGGTTAGGAATGCCGCTGAAAGTTAACTTTAATGGTAAAAATATTGGCCCAAACTATCGTGCTGACGTTGATATAAAAGCACAGTTAAATGCTGATACATTAATTTCTCATGGTCAAGACTTACTAAAAGGTTACTTGCATGGTGAAAGTGAAGTGGCTATTAATCTTGCTCTAAACTTTTTAACGGACGGCTTTGATTATCGCGCTAATGTCAGCTCACAACTCGAAGGGCTCAGTAGTGAGCTGCCCGCACCGTACACTAAAAGTGCCGATCAAGTATGGCCGCTAACGGCTGTTATTCAAGGTGATAATATTTCTAATTTGATCACCGCTAATATTAATAACAACTTATATTTTAATGGCATCTTAGCGAATAACGTTGGCAAACTAACCAATGCACAGTTTATTTTAGGCGAGCATGATCTGGGTTTAAACCAGCAAGACTTAAGTGTTGCAATTGATTTAGAGCAAACAGATCTATTACCTTGGCTTGGCTTGATCCAGCAGATCATCACCATCAATCAAATAGAATCAGCTGAGCAGAGCGTACTACCGCCATTAAAAGAAGTGGTGGGTAACATTCAGCAATTAACCATTGGTGATATTGCATTTAATGATTTTGAAATGCGTTTAGCGCCGACCCCAAGTGACATGAGCTTACGGCTAAACGCCAAAGAATTACGCTCGCAAGTACTTATTCCGCTAGATAAATCAAGTCGGCCGATTCATATTGCCAGTGATTATTTACGTGTTAACTTTACCCCAACAACAGACGAATTACCGCCATCTGAAACACCTCAAGATTACACTTGGTTGAGTGACATACCGGCCATTGAATTTGAGTGTGCTGATTGTAAAGTGGCAAGCTATCAATTAGATAAAGTCAGCGCATCGCTTTATGGCGATGGTCATAAGCTCACCATATCTGAGCTGGTGGTTGATAAAGGCGAGCATGTGTTACGTGCTAAAGGGCATTGGCAAGATGGCATAAGTCAATTTAGCGGTAATATGCAAAGTGATGACATTGGTGAACTATTTGATGAATTTGATATAACCACCACAGTTAAAGATTCACCCGCAGATATTAAATTTACGCTTGCGTGGCAAGATGCGCCTTATTTATTTGATATTGCCAGCCTCAACGGTAATTTAGATTGGCGTTTAGGCGAAGGGCATTTAGCTGAGGTAAGCGATGGCGGCGCAAGGGTATTTTCGTTGCTGAGCCTGGATTCATTAGTGCGTAAGTTAAAACTCGATTTTAGAGATGTATTTTCGAAAGGTTTTTTTTATAACAGTCTGCAAGGTACCATGCAGGTAGATAAAGGCATCGCTTACACGCAAGATACGAAAATGGATGGAGTACCTGCCGATCTGACGGTTAAAGGCCATACTAACCTCAATACCATGGAAATTGATTACGATTTAGCGGTTGCACCACAAGTGACCTCAAGTATTCCGGTGATTGTCGCGTGGATGGTCAATCCGGTAACTGGGCTTGCAGCATTGGCGATAGATAAAGTACTCCACTCTGCGCGCGTTATTTCTGAGATTAATTTTAAAGTGACTGGCAGCATGACTGATCCTGTAGTGAAAGAAGTAGATCGTAAAAGTCGTGAAGTGACTCTTCCGCAAGCTGCACAAAACCAACCTCAAGCCGCCGCCTCCAGTGAGTTAATACTCAAAGATGCCGCTGTTACAGTCACCCAATAAGGCCTTAAACGATGCAAGCTATGATAGTCGCTCTACAAATGTGCTCCGGGCTGTGTGCTGATGGCAACATGAATCAACTTAGACAACAGTTAACTACGCTTCCTGCAATACGCCCGTTACTGGTGTGTTTACCTGAAAGCTTCTTGGTGTTTGCTAATAGCGGCCATGAAACACTTGTTGTAGCAAAGCAAAGTGATGTTTATCAACAACAATTAAGTGAGTTATGTCGCCAACATGATATTTGGCTAGCAGCAGGTACTGTGCCTATTGCCACAGAGCATGACAAATATTTTGCAGCGTCTTTGCTGTTTAATGAGCAAGGCGAAGTGCTGGCCCAGTACAATAAAATGCATTTATTTGACGTTGATGTTGCTGATGGGACTGGTGCGTATCGCGAGTCTAACTTCACCGAAGCGGGCAGTGACATTGTGGTGGTCGATTCACCGTTTGGTAAAATAGGTCTTACAGTATGTTATGATCTACGCTTTAGTGGCTTATTTAGTGCTTTGCAACGAGCCGGGGCAGAGGTTATTTTAGTGCCTAGCGCATTTACTACCATAACAGGTGCAGCTCATTGGCAACCGTTATTAACGGCCAGAGCGATAGAGACGCAAAGTTATGTGATTGCTGCTGCGCAAGTAGGGCAACACGAAAATGGTCGCGCGACATACGGCCACAGTATTATTATTTCTCCTTGGGGCGACGTCCTCAGCGAGCTTGCAAATGGCATTGGGTTTATTGGTTGTCAGCCAGATCTAAACCGCTTACACGCCATTCGTCGAGATATGCCAGTGCAATCTCACCAACGATTTAGAGAGCATTTATTATGAACACGGTTGAACAGCATTTATTACACGACAGCCAGCTAAATCGAGAAGAACTCGAAAAAACGCTTGGTTTTATTCATCAGCATAAAGTTGATTACGCGGATCTTTACTTTCAATCTAGCCACCATGAATCATGGGTGCTTGAAGATGGCTTAGTAAAAGAAGGATCGTACAACGTTGAACGCGGCGTCGGCGTACGCGCAGTTAGTGGCGAAAAAACCGGTTTTTCGTACTCTGATGCAATTAATTTAGAAGCACTTAACAAAGCCGCAACCGCTGCGCGCAGTATTGCCGAAGCAGGTGAAAGTAAAGCCATTCAGGTATTTAGTGATGTAGCAGCAAAACAGCAGTTTGCACCACTGCAGCCGATTCAAAGCATGAGTGATACCGACAAAGTAAATTTATTACGTGAGCTTGAAAATTATATTCGTGAGCTTGCTCCTGACGCAGAGCAAGTTATTAGTTCTATGTCTGCGGTGTATGAAGAAGTATTGATTGCGGCCAGCGATGGTACATTTGCCACCGATATCCGCCCATTGATCCGTTTAAATTGTTCGGTATTACTTGAAAAAGACGGCCGCCGTGAACGCGGTGGCGCAGGTGGTGGCGCACGTTTAGATTATGGTTACTTTAAAGAACTGGTGGATGGTAAACCCCGTTGGATGGAATACGCAGAAGAAGCCGTACGCCAAGCAAAAGTAAACCTTGAAGCTATTGACGCTCCAGCGGGCACGATGGAAGTGGTACTTGGCGCAGGTTGGCCAGGAGTCTTACTGCATGAAGCCGTAGGTCATGGCCTAGAAGGCGACTTTAACCGTAAAGGAGCCTCGGCATTTAGCGGTAAAGTGGGCCAAAAAGTCGCATCAGAGCTGTGTACTGTAGTTGATGACGGCACCATTGCCGATCGCCGTGGTTCACTTAATGTGGATGACGAAGGTACGCCTGCAGCGTACAACGTACTTATCGAAAACGGTATTTTAAAAGGCTACATGCAAGATAAAATGAATGCGCGTTTGATGGGCGTTAACCCAACTGGTAATGCGCGCCGTGAGTCATACGCGCATTTACCTATGCCGCGTATGACCAATACTTATATGTTAGGCGGCGAGCACAGCCAAGCCGATATTATTAGCACAGTTAAAAAAGGTATCTTCGCCCCAAACTTTGGTGGCGGCCAAGTAGATATCACTTCAGGCAAGTTTGTATTTAGTGCCTCAGAAGCCTACTTAATTGAAAACGGCAAAATTACTCGGCCAATCAAAGGCGCCACATTAATTGGTAACGGCCCTGAAGTTATGCAGCAAATATCTATGGTTGGTAACGATCTTGCGCTGGATAAAGGTGTGGGTGTGTGCGGTAAAGACGGTCAAAGCGTCCCTGTTGGCGTTGGCCAGCCAAGCTTGAAAATAGATAACTTAACAGTGGGTGGCACCGCTTAATTTTTGTAACTGCTATTGAGCTGTAAAGAAAAAAGCTTAGCCCCTGATGGAGCTAAGCTTTTTCTTTATTGATTGATAACTAAGTGCTTAAACTTAGTTTTTTAACTCACTTTTTGCAGCTTCGTTATACCAAAGCTCCATAAAAAAAGCGGTTAGCTTATGCTCTATTTCTAGCGCCTTGTCAGTTGGGCAAAATAGCGTAAAGCTGGCTTTAAACTCGCCCAACTCTGTGGTACTAAAGTGTATTTCAGGCTCAGGGCCAGAAATTTTTGCATCTAATTTTCTTTCGATAATCGAATTATAACGACCAGCCACATCTTGAAACTCTTCACAATATTGCTTCGCTTTCGTGGTTAGAGTTTCGTAAATTGGATACGGATTAAAACTTTCTTTACGCACAATACTAAAGTGATGAGTGGTAAAACGTTTTACAAAGTTTAAGTTTTTAATCGGGTTAGTGATCAGTTTATTATTCGGAATATAAATAGTTTTGCGAGAAAACTGATAGGTGTGCATGTCAATTTCATGCATGGTGGTTTTGATCCAATCAGTTTCTGCTATTTCACCATAATATTCACCAACCTGAACCCAGTCGCCAACCCGAAACGGACGGGTAGTGACTAAATAGAAAAAGCCAATTATACATTGAATAAACTCTCTGGTCGCAAATACAATAGCCACTGCAAATGCCGCGATCGACAGCGCAAAGTTCTGGATTTCAGTAGACCATACAAATAGCAGTAATAGCACCGTTGCTAGGTTAATAGAGTGCTTAATATTGTGCGAAATATAGCGAATATCTTTTTCTTTTTTTTCTGCTTTATGGCGCGCAAATCTGTCAACCAGCGCCTTAAGAGTAAACGCAATAGTGATCATTGCTAGTGAAATAAGTACCGGATGGAGCAGTAAATCTTTGTTCATAAATTCCTAATTGATGGAGCGTTAATAAAAAATAACACGCGACCATACTAACTAAATTTTGCAGATTTAACCACGGTAGAACAGTAATAAAGGGGCAAAACCGTTATATGTTTTATCAACTAACTAGCATCCAAAGACCCGCTGTTATCATAAATAGATTCTCGGTTAATGAGATAAAACCTAGCTGTACATTGCTGTTGCCACCGACGCACGCGCACTTGAGTTCACGTTTATCTATATATACAGCTTTAAATACTGATACCGCACCAATACCACCAATAAATAACGAGAACGGCGCCACCGCTAAGGCCGGAAGTTTGGCCACCATCCCGATGGCAACATAGGCTTCAATAAAAGGATAAACATAAGCATAAGGCACAACGCGCATGGCAAGTAAGTCATAGGTAATAAATGAGTTTGAAAAGCTATATAAATCTTGTAGCTTTTGAATTGCTAACACCGCCATCGACAGTGCAATAAACAGCATTAAGTTTTGCATAGACAATAAAGCGTCGCCATTGGCATAGCTAAACCCGCAGCTGAGTAATAGTGTGACTGCAAAAATAGCTAACACTGGCGTGTAAGTTGTGCCTTGTTGACCCGCTTTGGTCAGATTGAAAAAATCGCGCAAATCATCGTACCCACCTATACGTTTATCATCAATAAAGGTTTGTGGGGTGGTTTTTACATCATGCTGTTGTTTGAAGTCATCGGTTTGTTTGC
>MDTG01353390.1_pt1 | contig 12001 bp, 8 predicted proteins | sample 811421 | NCBI WGS metagenome assembly MDTG01 (sample SAMN05326645, study PRJNA326480) | marine metagenome | isolation source: seawater | place: Pacific Ocean: South East | collected 2011 | reverse complement strand
GTGTAATGACAGCATTAGCATCCACTTGAGATAGAATAATAACGTTTGACGGTATCATTGTAATTTCTGCAATTTCGTAAGCAATGTCTTGGGTATCAAACGTACTTTTAAGTGATTCAAAGGTTGAAGGCGTTGTAAGAAGTTCGATGCTCCCATCATTTTTAGTATCAATTTCATCTACATCCTGTTGAAGTGCCAGTTCAAGTAATTGTTCTTCATTCGTTTTTGCAGGAAAAATAAATAGTCCTTTTTTATCAAATAAATAAGATACAGCACCAGTTGTGGCAAGAGAGCCATTATGACGAGTTAAAATAGCTCGAATATTAGGAACGGTTCTATTTTTATTATCAGTTAATGTTTCAATTAATAAGGCGACGCCATGCGGCCCATACGCTTCATAAGTCACTTCTTCTAAATTAGAGTCACTATCATTACCAGATCCTTTGAGAATTGCACGGTTGATATTTTCATTCGGCATATTCACTTCTTTTGCTTTCTGTAATGCTAAACGAAGACGTGGGTTCATGGCAGCATCTTCTCCGCCTAGCTTAACGGCCATAATAATTTCACGGCTTACTTTTGAAAAAAATTTACCTTTTTGAGCGTCAGTTTTTGCCTTTTTATGTTTAATAGAGCTCCATTTATTATGTCCTGCCATCGCAATAGTTCCTTTTTAATCGGTTAAGGGTTCTAAAAACAAGTGTGTCATTTTTATACTGATAAATTCCTTGGTTTTTTTTCACCCGCATATTCAGCAATTATACCATTTTCAGTCAATTCATCCATAATTCTTGCTGCGCGATTGTAGCCAATACGGAGTTTACGTTGTAAATAGGATGTCGAAGCATACTGAGTACTCATAATTAAAGACTTAGCATCTTCATATAGAACATCTTGGTTGGCATTAGAGTGTGCGTTGTTTTTGCCGTCAGATTCAGTGTCTTCATTAAGTGGGGTAACATCTAAAATATCATGATTGTATTCAGGGACAGCTTGTGACTTAAGCCATTGAACAACATTTTTGACTTCCCCTTCACTAATAAAAACACCCTGCACACGTTTTGGTTTTAAACTTCCTGCAGGTGAATAGAGCATGTCCCCTTTTCCGAGAAGCTTTTCAGCACCAGGCATATCTAAAATAGTTCGAGAGTCAATTTGAGATTGTAAGAAAAAGGAAATTCGAGATGGAATATTTGCTTTGATCAGTCCAGTAACCACATTGACGCTTGGGCGTTGGGTAGCAATGACCAGATGAATGCCAGTGGCACGCGCCATTTGTGCAAGACGGCAAATGGTTTGTTCAACATCTTGAGAGGCAACCATCATTAAATCGGCCAACTCATCAATAATGACAACAATGTAAGGTAACTTTTGAAGAGGTGGATCTAAATGATCATTTTGATAGTCATCGGATGGCAGTGAGTCAGTTGAGAATATTGAATCCGCATTATCAATCGATTCTTGGAGTGGGGTGGTTGATGACTTTTTCTTTTTTTGAGTAAACTTTTTAAGTTCTTGTACAACATATTCATTATATCCAGTAATATCTTTTACACTGATTTGTGCAAATAGTTCATACCGACGTTCCATTTCAATAAGCGCCCATTTTTTTAATGTGGCGGCTGCTTTATGGGGGTTTGTGACTACAGGGGCAAGCAAATGCGGAATACCATCATATAAACTGAGCTCTACTTTTTTAGGGTCAATCATGAGAAACTTGACTTCATTGGGAGTAGACCGCATTAATAGCGACAAAATAATCACATTAATGCAAACACTTTTACCGGACCCTGTTGCACCTGCAATTAAAATATGTGGAAGCTTTGCTAAGTCCATTACAATTGATTCTCCCGTAATACTCATGCCAATGAGTGTCAGTAGCGCAGCCGGATTTGTATAAAAAGCAGTTTGATCTAACAGTGATCGAAATGACAACATATTAATAGAATCATTAGGAACTTCAATGCCAACTAATGCTTTTCCAGGGATAGGGGCTTCAATTCGAATGTCTGAGGCCGCAAGTTTAAGTGCAATATCTTTAGATAAGTTTGTAATTTTACTAATTTTAATTCCCTCTCCAGGTTGTAATTCAAAACGCGTGACAGACGGGCCTGTAGTAATATTGATGACTTGGGCAATGACATTAAAGCTATGTAAGGTTCCTTCAAGTATCCGAGCACGTTTATCATTATATTTTTTAAGAGAGTCACTATCTAAATTAATTTTTTTTCCAGATTTCAGCAGTGATGGGGAAGGGAGTTTAAATGATTCGGGTATTTTTTCTGTAGCCGGATTATAATTAATAGAAGAGGATTGGGGAGAATCATTTTTAATGTCTGATTTTCCTGAAATAGATACATTGTTGTGAGAATCACTTGATAAGTTAGCACAATTTTGAGAATGTTGATCTGCAGGCACAAGCGCATTGTCTACTTTTAAAGTCGGCATTTCAAAAATATCATCCTCAGATAGTAATCGAGAGGCGGTGTTCTCCTGAATAGAAATATCTGAGATGGGTTGAATTTCTTTTTTAATGTTATTCACAGGAAGGATATCATCAAAAGGGGTCTGCAGTGGGTCAGCAGTAACTTTTTTATAAAAAAATAATTTAATTAAATAAGATTTCCAATTAAATCGACTATTTAAATTATCATTTTTTCTTACTATTTTATTAGAATTGAGCTGTTGAATAAAAGATTGGGGTGAAATGAGTTTGTGGTATAAAAATTTAACAACTTGATAAAATTGAGTTAACATTCGATTAATTGAAAAACCAAATAATAGAATACATGAGATACTAAATGTGCCAATTAAAAATAATAATGTGCCATTGTAACCAATTAGTTTATGTAAAATAAACCGACCAATAATCCCAACAATACCACCAATTTGAGATTCAAGACGAAAAAAGGGGGTTGTGGAAACCAGATTAGAGGCGGATTCAAGTAAAATAACAAAAGAAAAATAGCTAATGATCGATGAAACTATTATTACATTTTTACGTATATTAGTATATAAAAGGGAAAGTGTTGCGATAAATAAAAATAATGGTAAGTAAGTCGACCCTTTAATGCCAAACAGTCTTGCTGTTAAATATTGGATCCAAGAACCTAAAATGCCTGTAGTATGGGGGTATTCATTGCATAGAAAAATGAAAAAGGCAATTAAAAAAAATACTAACGCCCATATCTCATGTCCAACACGAGAACCGTGAGATTTTTTTAATGATGAAAAGAAACTTTTTTTATTATATTTTTTATATTTAGATTTACCCATTTTACTTTAATATACCATTTAGTATAACAAATTTGATAGCGACTTTCTAAACTTGATTTTCCACGATATAATTAAATCAGTTTAGATCAATTAATTTGTGTAATCAAAAAAGTAAATGCGATCGTTTTTTACAATAAAAATTGAATAATTGATGTTATGATATGCAAAGTATTCAAAGATAAGGAAAGCTAAATGTCTTTTGTGACAAAAATAATAAAAAAAATAATCGGAGATCCGCAGGAAAGAATCTTAAAGTTGTATATGCCGTTGGTGCAACAAATTAATGATATTGAAGCTGAATATATTAGTTTGTCAGATGAGGCATTAAAGGGTAAAACAAGTGAGTTTAAATTAAGACTTGAAAAAAATGAAACATTAGAAAGTTTATTGCCAGAAGCATTTGCATTGGTGCGTGAAGCTTCAAAACGCGTGTTAAATATGCGTCATTTTGATGTCCAGTTAATTGGAGGGATTGTACTACATCAAGGAAAGATTGCTGAAATGAAAACAGGTGAAGGTAAAACATTGATGTCAACATTGCCAGCTTACTTAAATGCCTTAGAAGAAAAAGGGGTTTACATTGTCACGGTTAATGATTATTTAGCAAGACGGGACAGTGAATGGATGGGACAATTATTTAATTTTTTAGGGTTGTCGGTTGGCGTTATTCAGGCAAATATGGAATCTCCAGATCGATTAAAAGCATATCAATGTGATATTACTTATGGAACAAATAACGAATTTGGATTTGATTATTTAAGAGACAACCTTGCTTGGGATATTGATCAAGTCACACAAGTGCGTCGTCATTATGCAATTATTGATGAAGTAGACAGTATTTTAATTGATGAAGCAAGAACGCCATTAATTATCTCAGGTCCTGTTCAAGAATCGACAGCTAAATATAAAAAGATTGCTAATGTTGTGAATCCATTAAAAGTTGAAATTGATTTTACTATTGATGAAAAAAATAAAAATATTGTCTTAACTGAAGAAGGGATCGATAAAATCGAAAAAGCAGCTGGATTAACGAATGTGTATTCAGCTCAAAATATGGATGTCGCTCATATTGCAATTCAATGCTTAAAAGCACAACATCTTTTTAAAAAAGATGTTGATTATGTTGTTAAGGATGATCAGATTATTATTGTAGACGAGTTTACAGGGCGACTTATGGAAGGAAGACGATATTCAGATGGTCTTCACCAAGCAATAGAAGCGATTGAAAAGTTATCAATAAAAGAAGAAAGTCAAACACTTGCAAGTGTGACATTTCAAAATTATTTTAGAATGTTTCCAAAATTGGCGGGTATGACGGGAACAGCATTAACAGAAGCCACAGAGTTTCAAGCAATTTATCAATTACAAGTTGTATCGATTCCTACTAATGTACCTGTGATAAGAGCTGACTTAGCGGATATTGTTTATAAAAGTAAATTAGAAAAGTATCGAGCCATTATTAAAGAGATTAAAGAGGCCTATAAAAAAGGGCAGCCTGTTTTAGTAGGAACGATTTCAATTGAAGTATCTGAACAGTTATCGCAGTTGTTAAAAAAAGAAGGCGTTAAGCATAATGTACTTAATGCAAAGCACCATGAGAGAGAAGCAGATATTATTGCTAATGCAGGACAAAAAAAAGCCGTTACAATTGCAACAAATATGGCCGGCCGAGGAACAGATATTGTGTTAGGTAATGGCGTTAAAGAAATTGGGGGGTTATTAGTATTAGGATCAGAACGACATGAATCTCGCCGTATTGATAATCAACTTCGGGGACGATCAGGGAGACAGGGTGATGATGGTCGCACTCGTTTTTTTGTTGCATTAGATGATGATTTAATGCGCATGTTTGGTTCAGATCGGATCATTAAGGTAATGGAGACAATGGGCGTACCGAATGATACACCGATTGAACATGCGTTAATTACCAAGTCCATTGAGCGTGCTCAGTCTAAAGTTGAGAAGCATCATTTTTCAATTCGAAAACAAATTTTACAATATGATGATGTCATGAATAAACAGCGAGAAACAATATATAAAATAAGAAATCAAATATTAACAAGCAAAAAATTAACTGAATTAATGAATGATGCCTTCCATGCCTTAGTCACCCATGCTGTAAATCAAATCAAACCAGATCAGTTAAAAATTGAAGATAATCGACGTATTATTGCCAATGTATTGAATACTATTTTTCCAATTAAAGATATTAATACCATTATTAAAAATACAGATAATCAGCAGGCTATTCGTGAAAAATTAATCGATTTATTACAAAAATTTTACCAATTTCGACTTAATCAATATCAAAATGGATTGTTTGAAAAAGCGATTACTAAACCTGTTTTTTTAAGTGTTCTTGATCGACAGTGGATGGATCATTTACATAATATGGATGTATTACGTGAGGGGATAGGGTTACGCGCATGGGGACAAAGAGATCCGCTGTTAGAGTATAAAAAAGAAGCATTTAAGATGTTTTCAGAGTTGATGTATCATATTTATGAGGAAGCATGCCAGGTGATTAGCCGGGCTACCATTGTTGAAGAAAGCCAAAATAAAAATGTATCAGGTCATTCAATTTCAAAAGATCAAATGATACTAAGTAGTGAGGGGTCTAAAGTAAAACAGTTAGAATCTAAGAATAATGTGGGTCGTAATGATCCGTGTCCCTGTGGGTCAGGAAAGAAATTTAAAAAATGTTGTATGAACTAAAACAAGATCTTAAAAAGTTTCAAAAAGCGCTTAAAGATCTTGGAGATTATCTTTGAGATACCAATAAAAAAAGAAAAAATTCGTCAATTAGAAGTTGAAGTCAATAATCCTAAGTTTTGGGACAATAATAATGATACGGAAAAAACATTTTCATTGTTATCACGTTTAAAAAAGGAGTTAGAGTTCTATGATACAACAGGAGTAGCAATTGAAGAGCTTGAAGTTTATGTTGACCTTCTAAACTCTAGTGAAGAGGATAGCTCTGTAGTCAATGAAGTGATAGCGTTAAAACAACAAATTGAGACCCGTATTAATCACTTAGAGTTAACGGCATTATTGTCTGGAAAATATGATGCCCATCATTGTATTTTTTCTATTTTTTCAGGAGCAGGCGGCACTGATGCACAGGACTGGGCTCAAATTTTGTTACGAATGTACACACGTTGGTTTGAAAAAAAAGGATATAAAGTTGAAGTATTAGATGAAACAGTAGGCGATGAAGCAGGTATTAAGTCAGTCACTTTAATTGTTTCAGGTGAATATGCATATGGGTATTTAAAAAATGAAAATGGCGTACATCGGTTAGTTCGTTTATCGCCATTTAATGCTAATAATAAGCGTCAAACATCCTTTGCTGCTGTTGATGTTGTACCAAAAATTGATGCCAATCAGGCAATGATTGATATTGATTCAAAAACATTAAAAATCGATACCTTTAGAGCAAGTGGGGCAGGAGGACAGCATGTCAATAAAACAGATTCTGCAGTTCGTATTACGCACTTACCCACTAATATTGTCGTTACGTCACAATCAAGTCGTTCACAAGGGGCGAATAAAGAGGCGGCTATGGCGGTGTTAAAGTCAAAGTTAATTAAGTTAATGGAGGATGAACATAAAGATCACGTTAATGATATTCGTGGGAACATTACAGAAAATGCGTGGGGAAATCAAATTCGGTCCTATGTTTTTCACCCTTACAAACTTGTGAAAGATTTGCGAACAAATATAGAAACTAGTAATTTAGAGTCTGTTTTAAATGGAGAATTAGATTTGTTTATAAATTCAGGGTTAAGAAATAGTAAGCAGTAATGTATTATAAATAATGATGAAATTAAAAAACAATTATTTAATTTGGTGTTTGTTAGGGGTATTACTCATTTCTCTAATTGTGAGCATTAATATTTTATTAAAACGATATATGTTTGAGAATCAATCCAATCATATTGAAATCGCTGTTTCCTACAATGAAATGAAGCAATTATCCATTCTTGGGAGTCAAAATATTACTGAACTATTAGAAAAAATGAGAGATGAAGCACGAATAACGTCAGTTGCCATAGAAGAAGATACAGTGCAGGAGTTTGTTGAACGAGGCAAAATGACAGTACTTAAAGGGTCTGAAATTATGAATATGTATCGTGTGGGACATGTGAATCGTTTTTTATTAACCCACTTATATAAACAAATCAAAGTCAAGCCCGATTGTTTTTATTTAATTATCGAAGAAAAAGAAGATTATGAACGAATTCGCAATTTTTTGTCTGTAGAATTTGGTAAAGATAACGTTCGACGAATTGGGCGGCTTAACATTTTAGAAGTTATTGATAGTTATGATGACTTAATGAACTTGAGAGTGGGAATATCAGAATTAAAAGTGAATACAATTAAATCATTAGGGTTAATACCGATTATTCGACTAGCGAATAGTAATCGATTGAATAAATATGTGATTAAACAAAAGTTTTTAAGTTTCACCAATGATATACAAAAACCAGTGTTAATTTTTGAAGGGAATACCGCATTAGGTTATCCAAATCATTTATCAATTGTAGAAGAAACAATTAGAGATTATGAAATTCGTTTAGGTTTTGTAGAGTTTACAAAACGGTTAGGAGAAAAACAATTGGCATTACAACTTCCTGAATCAGTCGTTCGCATTCATACGATTACGAATGAAGAGATGGAATCTTTATCTCGTAAACAAGCAATTCAACGTTATGTTCGTGCAGGTCGTGAAAGAGGGATAAAAGTATTGTTTATTCGTCCCTTTTTCCAAGGATATCATCAAGAATCAATGATTGATTTTAATATTCAATTTATTAGAAAAGTGGGTGGTCTACTGTTAAATCATGGTAAAAAGTTAGCCCCATTAAACATTATTAAGTCTCAAAGTTATCAATCTGCAAAAACATGGGAAATATTAATTTTAAGTTTAGGGGTATTAACGATTATGTTATTTTTAATTAATTTCTTTTTTAAATTAACACTGGTCAATTTTTTAATGATAAATAGTATTTTTATTGTTGTTTTTTTAATTAGCGTCACTTTGCAATTACAAACTCTATGGGTTCAGTTAATGGCATTATTGGCAGCAATTATTTTTCCTAGTTTTGCAATGATTTCACAATTTCCAATTCGGTACCAGTCTAGCAGTTTAATAAGAAAATTATATAATGCCGTTTTATATATGATTAGTGTTGTAGGAATTACTTTGATTGGCGCCTTTTTAATAGTTGGCTTTTTGTCAGATCTTCGGTTTATTGAAGGCGTATCTCGATTTTTTGGTGTTAAAACTGCGTTTATAGCTCCTTTGATAATAGTCGGGATATTTTATTACTTTAAACCCCATCGTTTATCGTCAATGATGTATATATTAAAACGTGTATTTCAAGCTCCGGTTAGTATGTCTAGTATTATTTCTGTAATTTTTGCTTTACTATTTATAACATTACTTTTACTGAGAAGTGGGAATTATATTGGTATGCCTTCTTTATTTTATGAAGAGCAGTTTAGAGAGTTTTTAGAAAACATCTTATTTGTTAGACCAAGAACGAAAGAGTTTTTAATTGGTTATCCATTTTTAATTTTTTCATATTGGGCTGTTGATCATTATATTTCTAGACGTTGGGTATGGTTGTTTAATGGGATTGGGTTAGTTTCATTAATTTCAATGATTAATTCATTTTGTCATATTCATACACCGCTTAACATTTCAATTTATCGCACCTGTATGGGGATTGTTATTGGTACAATAATTGGGTTGATTTACATTGCTTTATTTTATTTATGCAATATGATTTATAGGCGATTACTTAGGTAGTATCATTTAGCTTAAACGTAATGACATCCTCTATTCCAAAACCGAAATCAGTGAGCACTTTAGAACTTATTTTGGGAGTTCATTTTTCAAAAATATCATTACTCAAAACAGCAGTAACACATCGATCTTACGCGAAAGTAATGAATAATCCAGATATCATTGATAATGAAAGGCTGGAGTTTTTAGGGGATGCAATTTTAAAGTTAATCGTATCAAACTTTTTATATCAGCATTACCCAAATGAGTCTGAAGGGTTCATGACTAAAATTCGATCTAAAGTCGTTTCGGATCGCGTGCTAGCACAGTTGGCAAAGGAAATAGAGTTAGGCCAGTATATATATATGTCATATGGAGAAGCGCAGTCTGGAGGGGCTAATAGAGAATCAATTTTAGCGAATACATTTGAAGCAATGTTAGGTGCACTTTATTTAGATCAAGGCTATGAAATAGCAGAAAAAGTTTTTTTAAAGTATTATCTGCCTCATAGAGACCAATTAGAGTCACAATTACTTACATTTGACTACAAGTCAGTTCTGCAAGAATGGACGCAAGCCCACCAGTTAGGCGTACCAGAATATCATTTAATTAAACAAGAAGGGCCGGATCATGATAGTACATTTTATATTGAGGTTAGGATTACTTTTCAAGGAAAGCAATATGTCTGTCAGGGGAATTCACATTCTAAGAAATCTGCAGAACAGAATGCAGCAAAGTTATTAATACAAGACTTAAATATAAAGATATAAATGGCGATACGATATTGCCCAAAATGTTGTAAAGTTGTTGATGATCATATTGAAGGGACGAATGAAAAAAAAATAAATTGCTTGATCTGTAAGACACAATTATTATTTTTTGGTAAAGCAAGTGTTAAATTATCACCACAAGCGATATTAGATCAATATGATAATCAGAGCTTATCCAATCCGATTGCGCAATTTACCGGTAGATATGAAAATGAAGTGTCTTATGCAATTCCAATTAACGTATTAGAGTGTGAAGAGTTGTTAAAATATAATCCAAGTAATATATCTGCATTACAGTATTTAGTGCGATATCATATGACTCAAAAAACATTTGTGACTGCGCGTAGTTATATTCAGCAGTGGCTTGAAAGTGATCCTAATGCGCTTGAAGCGTGGCAATTAAAAGTCGCTATTGAAGTTTATAATCAAGATTGGAATGAAGCGCTAAAGGCATTAAACCAGTTACAACAATTAGATTCTGATAACCCGATTATTGATTTGAATAGAGGCAGAATTGCGCTGCAACAAAATCAAATTAAAGAGGGGGTACAGTATTTTTATAAGGCCTATATTAATGCCCGATCAGAAATAGAGAAAAAACAATTTGAAAAAATTATTCAACACCTTACAACTATCCTTGATGATGTTACTGATGGGGTTGATGACGAAAGATAGTCATGGTTCGAATATCAGTTTTTCGGTGTTTGCCGGTTTCTTCTAAAAAAATATAGCCACTTTTACTATCTTTAAATTTATCAACAAAGGATGTGCCATCTTTAAGGACAACATAGACCCGTTTATTTTTATAAGTAGAAGAGTGCAGTGTCATGATGGGTATTGTGGCGGATAGTAAAGCGTTTTTCAAGCTAGCAAAGAAGTTGTAAATACTTTGAAAATTGCAAATCTTATACCTTTGGTGACATCGTAATCAATCGATTTTTTTTGTTTTGCGACATTTTCATCATATGCGGGGTTTTTGATTGTTAAAGCCTTAATTTCAGTTGGAAAAATGTAAATTTTATAGATTTGCTAAATATGATCACTATAGTATCATTGTAATCTTATACGAACAATTGAAAGGAAATTTTTATGACCGAATTATCTACAAATAAAACAGCCCCGAAAGCTGGTACGGCAGGATTTTCCAGATTGACGACTGACAATCTCGAAGAAATTACTGAAAAATTATGCACTATTGATTTAGTTTTACTTAGTCGCACATACACAGAATTAAAAAATGTGGCAGAAAAAGTGGAAAAAGGATTTTCCAGATTGACGACTGACAATCTCGAACAAATTACTGCAAAATTATGCACTATTGATTTAGTTTTACTTAGTCGCACATCCACAGAATTAAACAATATGGTAGAAAAAGTTGCGAAAGAACGCGTAGGCCAATTGATCCAAAATAAAGAAATAACAGGGATTCGAACACCAATAGAGCATATGTCAAAAAAGCAGCTAATTGCCATCATTTGTGTAAATGAAGAAAAGCCTTAATTGAATCTGAGGCGAATGTGGATGAGAAAGATAACGATGGAAATACCCCGCTTCATGATGCCGCTAATGTAGGTGACATAGAGACTGTCAAAGCCTTACTTTATGCTGGGGCGGATTGGGATGCGGAGAATCAAAAAGGAGATACTCCGCTTTATTTGGCCACTTTGAATAGGTACGAAGAGATTGTTAACATCCTAAAAAAAGCAAGTTATCGCCCCTGCACTATTTTATGAAAACCTAAATTTGAAAGTAGATAGAATCGGGTAGGCCTTTGATAGCCCCAACGATGAATCGCCATTGTTTGGGGGATTTTTTTAGTAAAAATGATAACTACAGTATATTTGAAAGCCTATACGAACAATAGAAAGGTGATTTTTATGGAAGTAGGAACAGAAGCATCGGGGCAATCAAGAATAGGAAGATCAAGCGTTGGCGTTCAATTCACGGTTCACCGGACTTGGTAATGCAGGAATTTTCGTTGATAATTAAAATCATCAGGTTCTTTGGCGGAAAGGGTGGGATTGAAACATGTTATCGAAATTGAGGTTCTGAGAATTGTGATTTATCGAGACGAGCAGACTACCGAAGAGCGTTGCCATCAGGCAAAGCGGAGTAGTTAAGCGGATTGAAAATTGCAATTATCAGGTTCTTTGGCGGAAAGGGT
>MDTG01142270.1_pt1 | contig 12001 bp, 11 predicted proteins | sample 811421 | NCBI WGS metagenome assembly MDTG01 (sample SAMN05326645, study PRJNA326480) | marine metagenome | isolation source: seawater | place: Pacific Ocean: South East | collected 2011 | reverse complement strand
TGCTTTGGATTATCTGATCTTGAGAGAGGCCAAAGCCTCTTTCCTAGTCCACCTGCAAGAACAACTGGATGCATTTCTCTAAGCAAACTCATTACGATCTTAAATATTTATATTAATCTTGACAGATATTCTACATGTAGTTCGGCACACTTGGTGTGAGAAAAAAACTCTATTGCTGTTTTTCGTGCATTTGTTTTTAAATTATTGGCTAAATTATAATCGCAAATCAAGAGATCTATTGCTCTACACATTGCAGCTTTATCAAAAACCTCAGCAGTTAAACCATTAAATTCATTCTTGATATATTTATCAATATCTCCAACCCTATAAGTCACAACTGGTAATCCAGACATTAATGCTTCCCATACTACTAATGGAGAAGATTCTGATTTGGAAGTAAATAAGAATATATCTAAGTCTCTCAAGGAGGAACTTATATCTTCTGTAGGACCGTAGAAAAAAATATTAGGAATATCTAATTCTTCTATCATTTTCTCTAATCTCTTCTTATAGCCTTGTTGACTATCAAAAGTTGGGCCAATAATTCTAAATTCAAATCTGCTTCGCATTTCTGAACTTATGTTGTCTGCAATCATTATGAAGTCTTCAAGATTCTTCGTCGGATTTATATTACAAATCATTCCTAGGACAATTTTTTCTTTCTCTTCCAAATTTTGAAATTTTATTTCATCCAAAAATAATTCCGTATCAATTGGGGCAGGTATGACAGCACTGGGCCTATCTGAAAGAGAGTCAAGGTAATATGTTTTGGTTGCTTCAGAAGCATGAATATAAGCAGTTGCTAAAAATGAAATTCTTCTAAAAATCTTCATAATTATTGACGGCACGTGCGTATCATTTAGATGCCAAACTACTAATTTTCTAGACAAATAACCTGCCAGAGCACCTTTTATTTGCCATGAGCCTCCAGCACAGTAAACAAGCTTTTCTTTAGATTTAAGAAAAATAATAGTTAATGCAATAATTTCAGGAATGAACATTAAAAGATAATAGATTATTTGAAGTGGTTCTCTTGAGAGCCTACTCAAAAAAAATGTTTCTGAAACCTTTACCCCATTCTTTTTTAGCAAACCTTTAAATGTTTTAGAGTGTTTTGATCTAGGTATCAGAACTCTTGAACTAATCTTTAAACCTTTACACAATCGCGCTACATAAACATGAGGACCAGCCAGTCTTGTGTCCTCTAAAACAAAAATAACTCCTTTGGATAGCTTAGGATCTATATTTATCAATGATATTTTTAAACTTATTGTGTTGAGAAGATATTGAAATTATCGCGATAATAATCATTAAAGGGTCAATGGGATACCTAAATCTTGAAATTCCCCAAAAAACAAAGAAATTCCTAAAATGTAAAACAGAGCAATCCATACTATATTTATATGAAATTTACGTATCTTATTCACCTTTTCCAGAACATTAAGTATGTTTTGTTCTTCATTAAAAGCCGGGGCAATGACACTAACTTTTATCACTTTAAAGTTCTTTATTATTTTGAATAGGTAATTCTTTTAACAGTTTATGAAATAAAATGGTTAAGAAGACTGGAATTATGCTGATTAGAGTGTAAACCAACTCACTAGAATAAGCACCCCTCCAGATTATAAAAAAGAATGGAGAGAATACTGCTAGCACATAGACTGTTGTTAATGATCTTGTATTGAAAAGAATCCTGTCCAGATTCTTTATGATGATCGCAATCAAAAAGAATCCGAAAAATACTCCAAAAACTGATAAATTCCAATAAAGTTCTCCAACTAAAGTTATGGATTGGCTTGTGCCGCCTCCAAATTCTGAGAGTGCACCGTACCTTTCATCGACGATTAATAATTGAGTATCTAATGGTTTACCAGGCCATATGGTTCTTGGGATAAGGAAGAAAAGTGGTCTTATCAAAGACGAGCCCATTAAAAATTCATCAAAAGAGGTATTTGTTACAAGATAAATTAGATTATCAAAAGCTATTCCGATATCACCCAATGCCATTAATATTCCTATTATCCCTTCATAAGATTGAAATAGCACATTGATACTGTTTTCCAAACTCAAGCCCGTATTACTGCGATTTATGGTAATAAAAATTCCACCTAGGAAGAGAATAACAACAACTGAAGCAATTTTTGTAAGGTCTATTGCTCTTCTGTTAAGAAAAAAATACAAAAATCCCATCAATATAACCAATTTAATCAAATCAGAACGACTAGTAGATAAAAATATTATTGCAATAGTTGATGCACAAATAATAAGGGTTGAAAAGAATACCCCAAAGCTATAATTCAACTTTGAAAACTTCAAATAGATTAATAAAGTTATAACTGTTGAAAATATAAAGAAAGTTCTAATTTCAGCAAAGAAAACAATCAAAGTTAAGTTAGTTATTGTCACCAAGCCAATTAAAAATCCATCAATCTCTCTTGTTCCAGTCCCATGAGTAAACCTAGGTGAATGTTGAGAAGTTGAATTTTCCTTATTGGTAAAATGTTTAAAAATAGCTGCTCCGATTAAGTAACCAAGAAGAGAGGTCAACACAACAAAGGAAGTTAGAGTAAGATCCCAGGAGTTAAAGGTGGTAGCTTCAAATAGTTTTAAAGAATAAAAGAGAGGAAAAATAGCTAAATAGTAGTATGCACCTATGAGAAAAATTTTATTAAAGGAGAGCTCTTTATATTCGCAGGAAAAAAACTGGTTACTAATAGTAAAGGATATTACCAAACTTAAAAAAAAGTTTAAGATATCTATATCTTGAAAAAGCAAAATAGTAAATGGAGCTACAGAGTGAGCAAATAAGTTTAAACTCTTAGCGCTTAACATTTTTACTTGATGCAGTTTCCATTATCCTTGTTGTCTGCAAGGCATTATCAATTCCAGCTATCGAAGCCTTCTCGTTATTGTTAATTTTCTTAACAAAATACTTTAATTCCTCCTGGAGAGGTTGACTTGGCTCAAAATGAATTTCTTCCGAATTTAGAATATTAATCACAGGGTCCAGATTTCTATGCTCTTCTACTTCAATTTCTTGATATGTTAAATAGTTGTTATGGCTTGCGTGATAATCTATGAGACCTTTGTCGCCTACTAGTACCAACCTGTGTTCTTTGAAAGGATGCAACCAACTTGAATAGATATGAGCTTTCACTCCTTTTGGATAACTAATGAGTGTTATCTGCATATCTGCAATATCATTTTCAAGAAAACTATGACTTTGATTGCTTATATCTATTGGATCAGAACCTATAAAATGTTGTAATAGAGAAATATCATGAGGTGCAAAACTCCAAAATACGTCTTCATGAGATCTGATTTTTCCTAAGTTCAACCTACTACTATAGACATATTTCAAATTACCTAATTTGCCATTATCAATATGAGCTTTAATTATTGCCGTAGAAGGGTGAAAAAGAAGTAAATGCCCAACCATCAAGCAAGAATTATTCATAATAGCCAAATCAGCCAGTTCTTCTGCTTCAATGAGGTTTGTACAAAAGGGTTTCTCTATTAAAACAGATATACCTCTTTGGAGAATCTTCTTAGCTACCTCGTAATGTGTAATTACCGGAGAAGCAACCACGAAACCATTAAATCTGTCCGACTCTAAAGCTTCTTCAATATTAGAAAAAATACTTATTTCAGGATAATTTTTTTTGGTATTTGCCCTTAGTTCACTATCTGTATCAACCATCCCAGATAGAAAGCCTAATTCATCAAGAGTTCTTAAGTGATTACTACCCCAATAACCTCCTCCAACAACACATATATTAGACATTCTAAATGCTATTTAAAATCTTAATAACGTTTAACTGATCCTCCCGATCAAGGTAAGGATGAAACGGTATAGAGAAGATTCTTTGAGATAAATTTTCGCTAACCTCTTGATAAGTATCTTTTTCTAAATGAGAAAAAACTTTTTGTTTGTGGAGTGGTTTAGGGTAATAAATCATAACAGGTATGTCATTTTTCTTGAGAGAAGCCATGACCCTCTTTCTTAGGTTTTCTGTTTCTGCAACCAAGGAAAATAGGGCATAAGCTGATTTATAACCTTCTGGAATGTATTGCAAATTATAAATATTTGAAATATTTTCTTCATAAATACCTGCAATCTCTTTTCTTTTAATCAATTCATCATCAAAAATGGATAACTTCTCGAGGAGTATTGCGGCTTGGATTGTATCTAGCCTGCCATTTAGGCCTAATCTAACATTATCATACTTATTCTCGCCAGAACCATGAACCCTTATAGATCTTAGCTTTTCCGCAAGTTCATTATTATCAGTAAAAATGGCGCCCCCGTCCCCATAACAACCCAAGGGTTTAGATGGGAAGAAGGATGTAGCTGCAATGTCACCAAAAGTACCGGCCTTCTTATCACGTATCTGAGAACCAAAGCTCTGAGCCATGTCCTCTAAAACATACATTGACTTTGACTGAGCAAACTCTTCAATTAATCTATATCTTGCTGGTAATCCAAAGATATCAACGCCTATTATGACTTTAGGGTTAAAACCATCTCTAACTGCTAATTCATAGACTTTATCCAAGCATTCATAATCTATATTAAAAGTCTTCTCATTAATGTCACAAAAATATGTCTTAGCGCCAAGAAGTTCTACTACTTCAGCAGTAGCAATATATGAAAAGGAAGTAGTGATAACAGCATCTCCTCTTTTAATATCAAGTGCCATCAAAGACATAAGTAAAGCATCTGTACCTGAAGAACAAGAAATACAATTCTTTACACCTACGTATTTAATTAACTCTTCTTCTAAAATGTTTACTTCTGGTCCCATTATGAACTTGCCATGGTCTAGAACTCTTTTGATCCCATCATCAACAGACAGTCTAATTCTATCTTTTTGTTTTTTTATTCCTATAAAATCCACCATAGCTAAGCCCTAAATATATTTTTTGAATCTAGAGATCTATAAACACCTCTTGTATCTAACACAATAGAACTAAATTCTTTAATTAAAGAATAATCAAATTGTGAGTGATCAGTAGCTATAATTACAAGATCGTGACTTTGAAGATTCTCTTTACTGAGTTCTATGCTATCTTTAATTCTATTGTACTTCCTTGTTTTAGGCATCTTAGGTATAAAGGGGTCAGAGTAGTTTACTTCTTTAACTCTTTCTTCAAGTTCCTTCATAATCCTGATTGAGGGAGATTCTCTCATATCGTCAACGTCTTTCTTGTAAGCCAATCCAAGAATGAGGATCTTACTTTCTTTTTCATTAATATTATTACTTTTTAGAAGTCTCAGGGCCTCATTCACCACCCTTACCGGCATCTGATTATTAATTGAGCCAGCCAGTTCAATGAACTGAGTATCAATTCCTTTTTGTTTGGCTTTCCATGTAAGGTAAAAAGGATCTATAGGTATACAGTGGCCTCCTATCCCTGGGCCAGGGTAATAAGGAGTAAATCCAAAAGGTTTTGTTGCCGCAGCATCAATAACTTCGTAAATATCAACGCCTAGACCATCAGAAATTACTTTCATTTCATTAACCAAACCTATATTTACCGCCCTATGAATATTCTCAAGTAATTTTGTTAGCTCGGCAGTTTGAGTTGAAGAAACTTCTACAACACGATTTACAATATTCCCATATATTAGCTTGCCTAGCTCAAGACATTGGGGAGTATGCCCAGAAACAATTTTTGGGATCTCATTTGTCTTAAAATCTTTATTACCTGGATCTTCTCTTTCCGGTGAATATACTAAAAAGAAATCTTCTCCAACCTTAAATCCTAAATTCTTTAGAATGGGGTAAATATCTTCACTAGTAGTTCCAGGATATGTTGTGCTTTCCAAAACTAAAGTTTGATTCTTTACCAAATAAGGAGAGATGGACTCGATAGTGCCAAATACATAATCCATGTTGGGATTATTTTTTTCATCCAGTGGGGTGGGTAGACATAAAATTATCACATCAACGGACCTAATCAAAGAGAGATCACTTGTCACTTTAAAGCTTATATTCAAATGCTCTTTCAAGAAATCAGAGCTGATATGATTAATATAACTCTGTCCATTATTTAATGAATTTATTTTCTCTTGATCGATGTCTACTCCCAAAACATTAAATCCATTTGTTAGAAATTCTGAGGCCAGAGGGATGCCGACATATCCCAATCCAATAATGCCTACTCTCAACGATTTGTTATCGATCTTTTCGACTATTTTTTCCATTTAATTAAATCCTGCCAATTCAAATAATTGTTTGGTAATGCTCTCATATGAATACTCCTTCCTTGCACTTTTTCCTGAACTTTCACCCAAGCGCTTTAAAGTGTCTTTATTTTCAAGAAGTTCAAAAATTGTTTCAGCAAGATGTTCTATATCGCCTCTTCTGTATACCTTCCCCACTCCTCTTGCGACTCTTTCCATTGAGGCAGGTAAATCAGCCATTATAACCATAGTATTGCATGCAGCTGCTTCAAGACAGCTTAGAGAGGCAGCTTCTGGGAAAACAACAAGATCAGACTTTCTGAATTCGCTAGCTAGTTGCTCAAGAGGAAGGAGATCGGAAACAATTAACATTTCTTCATAACCTTTTTTTGAAAATCTGTCTTGAATAGAGGTCATAATTTCAGGAGAGTAGCTACCAATAAATTTTAATTTTAATTGCACACCTTTATCTAAAAGCTTTAATACAGCCTCACTTAACCATTGAGGTTTCTTTTCTTCAGTTAACTTCCCGCTTTGTACAATTATTGGAATGAGATTTTCTTTTTTTTCATTTCCTGGTTTGAATATTGTTGTATCGATACCTATGTCTAATATTGACATCTTACTTACAGGGACTCCTTCACAATCTTCCATATACTTGCAAGAAGAAGGGGAAGTACCTATGAAATAATCTACATATTTGGATATTAAGTTTTTTATCAAAAACTTATGCAGGACATAATAAATAGATTGTAAGAATCCTTCTTGGACTACTTCTTTTATCATGTGATTATCAGCAAAAACCTTAGTTTTACTATTTCTGAAAGCCAATGAACATTGGTATATTGAAAAAGAACCAGTTCCGTGTATAAAAACTAAATCAGGATCAAGGGATTGGATAGTTTCAATTAAATTCTTAATTAAGGGTCTGGCCTTAAATTCGAATAAAACAGGTAATCTGATAATTTTAACTTTTTCTAGCTCCTCTTGGCCTGAGCCACAGATCCTACTTCCTAAAGTCTTTCCCCAGGTATCATCATAATTAGGAATAGGATAATAGCGATCGCTAGTTACTATTGATACTTCGTGATCGAACTTTGCATTCCATTTTGGTAATAGAAATTCTTGATAGCCTAAGGTTGGCATCAAATAATCAACAACATGAACTATTCTTTTTCCCATTACTTTTTTTCATTGAGGTTCATAAAGAAATTAGATATCACTTCGCACGCATTGCCCTTACCAAAAATGCTATCAACTTCTTTATTGTTCACATGCTGATTACCTTGAAGCTCAGTATAAGCGTCAATTATAGATGTGTATTGAGGTGGGGTGATTTGAAAAAATCCCTTTTCTTCTAATTCACTCCAACCAGTTTTACCTTCGTATATAAGTAAACATTTTTTTGCATGGAAAAAGGATTCCTTTTGCACTCCTCCACTGTCAGTTATTATATTTTTTGCCCTTTCCAGTAACCACTGGAACTGCAAATAACCTTGAGGGGGAATTTGGATGCAGTTTAAGCTAAGTTTTGATAGATCTAACATTTTTTTTGTTCTGGGATGAATCGGAAAAACTATCGGAGTATCTTGATTGATATCATTAATTGCTTTAACAATATTTTCAAGACTGTCTCTATGATCAACGTTCTCCTGTCGATGGAGGGTAAGGAGGTTGAAATTTTCTGGGATATCAAAATCAGGCTTAGAAAACTTACTTTTCATGTTCAAAAATAAATCTCTCATAACATCTCCCGTAAAAAAATGTTTTGAACTAGGAAATAACTTAGACTCTTTATCTAAATTCTTCACTGCCCTGGGAGTAGGGCAAAATAAGTAGTTCGATAGACGATCTACAACTATTCTATTTTTTTCTTCAGGTCTTAAGTCAGAAAAATCCCTCAATCCCGCTTCAACATGTGCGATTTTAATGTGCATCTTCGATGCAACCAAGGCAGCAGAAACAGATGAATTAGTATCTCCATAGCAAAGAACGACATCGGGTTCTTCTTCGCTATATATTTTCTCCAAGAGAGAGAAGCTTTTAGAGTAAAAATCAATTTCACTAGAAGATTTGATATTAATATTAAGAAAATTAGTACCTTTATCAAATAACTGACTCAAAAATATATCGGAAAGTTCGGGGTCATAATGTTGGCCTGTATTGACTGTTAGATGATCAAAGCCATCTTGAAGAAATTGTTTAGATAATACAGAGGCTTTTACTAATTGAGGACGAGTACCAATTATTGATAGAAGTTTCATTTAGTTAATATATCTCAGAATAAATTTTGGGTGAACGTCGAATTTTATTCTAATTTTCTCTAAATAGCTCAGAAAAAGTTTCTTAGCATTACTGATAGTGTTTACCTTTAAATTTTAAAAGCTTAAACTCACTTTGTGGATTTCTCTAAAACCTTATGTGATGATCTCATGCTTAATAAGAAAGAAATCAGTCTTCTTTCTAAGTGTGATAACTTTGGTCAACTTAATCATACTCATAAAAATTTAATTACCTATCTTGAAGATGAAACCTATTTAGAAGAAGTAAATAGTAAAAAAAATATAAGGTTGGTCATAGTTAAGGAAGAACTAAAAAAACATCTAAAACACGACTATATAGTCAGGGACAAAGCCGAAATGACATTCTGGACTTTATATGATGCTTTTAGTGCCAGAGAGCAGAAGAAATTTAAAACCTCTATCGGAAGTGAATGTGTTATTTCTGCAACAGCTCACATACCAAAGGAAAATGTCATTCTAGGAAAAAATTGTAAAATTAATGAAAACGTTGTCCTGAAAGAAGGTGTTGAAATTGGAGATAATACTTCAATCGAAGCTAACTCAGTTATTGGCGCTGACGGTTTTCAAGTTAAAGAAACTATTTATGGAAAAAGATACATTAAGCACAATGGAAAAGTAAAAATTGGTAATGATGTAACGATTGGTGCTTTAAATAATATTCATAAAGGTTTTATGGGGATGGATACAGTTATTGGTGATTTTAGCGCGACAGACGCACATGTACATATAGGGCATAATGCAAAATTAGGAAGAAGAGTTACATTGGCATCAGGCACCACGCTTTCGGGTTATGTCGATATTGGTGATGATGTTTTTGTCGGAGTTCATGCAGTCTTCACTCCTAGGGTAAGTATTTGCAAAGGTTCTTTTGTTGGAGGTGGGGCATTAGTTTCGAAGAGTTGCGCTATACCTACAACTTTCTTAGCTGCCAGATCGAGAATAAAAGAATTTGTGCAATAGGAGCTTTAAATCAACAAGCTATCGATTGCTTCTAAATACTCCCTTGTCATATTCTTTATATCGTATTTCTCAGCAACTTCTAATGCAGTAGAACTATAGTTTTCATAATTTCTTGAGACTTTATTCACTGCATCTAATATATCATCAATAGAAGGTTCTTCTAGTTTCCAAACATCTCCATTGTATGGAATAGATATACCGGCTCCATCTAATAATTCCTCATAAGCTCCAGTATCAAACCCTACACAAGGAAAACCAAGGCTCAAACATTCAATCATAGAATTTGGGCAAGGCGGATTCAATTCAAGTAAGAAAAAAATCCTTTTTTTTCTTTGTAAAATTCCTTTAACGTCTCTTCTAGGTACCGAGCCTCTAAACTGTAAATTGGTGTAGGAATTTAAGTTTCTTATTTGAGAATGATTTCCGAAAATTTCAATAGAATCAATATTTTCCATATTTGGAAAATCAGTATCTAATTTTTGTAAGATTGAAGTAGTTACATTATCATCCTGAATATTCCCTTCTATACAGGTCAAGGTTATTTTTTCTTTGGATTGGTTAACAATCCTAGAGCTTTCAAAAAAAGAGGATCCATTAACAATAATAGAACTATTTTTCTTTTCACCGTACTTGCCAGTCCACCATTTCTCTATAAATTTACTTTGGTAGACCACTAGATCAGCTAGAAAATTCCTAATAAATACAATTATGAGATTTTGTAAAACTTGTTTATACCTATTTTTAAAGTTTATATGTTCATATTTATACTTCCAATTCATGCCATCCAGTCTATGGAGAATCTTGACACCTCTAAATTTCATCAATAACAACCATAAAATTCTTCTGGTTCCTGCAACTACAAATATTAAATCAGGTTTTAACTTTGACTCAGGATATATAATATCGAAGTCATTCTGCTTTAGATATGACTCAAGATTATTCTGAAAAGTTCCTGGACCCCCCTCTGAAGAGGGCTTATGAGGGAAGCAAATTAAAGCTTTCTTAGTCATAAATTTAGTGAAAATCTAAACACTAAGAAACTATTCCCTAAAATACCAAGACAAAGAATCTCTACACATGGCCTCAAGATTTCTAGAGCAAGACCAATCAAGTTCTGATTTAGCCAAGGAATTATCGGCGTAAACACTTCCAGGATCACCTGGTCTTCTTGGACAAAATTCAAAATTAATGGGCTTATCTAAAATAGAATTAAACATATTTATAATTTCCAATACCGAGTAACCTTGTCCTGTACCTAAATTAATATTTGAAGTCTTGTTTTCATCCTTAAACCAGTTGAGCGCGCTAAGGTGACCAGCCACTAAATCATTGATGTGTATGTAATCTCTTACTGCAGTTCCATCATATGTATCATAATCTTTACCAAAGACAGAGATAGCTTCTTTTTTGCCTCCAGCGACATTACAAATGACTGGGAAAAGGTTTGTAGCTTTCGTTGATAAAGTCTCGCCTAATAAAATCGTTTCATGACAACCGACAGGATTAAAATATCTCAAGTTTAAAGCTTTAAAATTTTCAACACTGTATGACATGTCCCTCAAAATATTTTCTGTAATGACTTTTGTTTGAGCGTAAGGACTTAAAGGCTCTAAAGAAAATTCTTCCTTAATTGGGCATCGGTGTTTAGAACCATAAACTGACGCGGAAGAACTGAAGATAATATTATGTATGCTTAATTCTTTCATTAATTCAAATAAGACCATTGAACCATTAATATTATTTTTATAATACTTCAAAGGGTTGCTCATTGATTCAGGGACTGACTTTAATGCAGCGAAATGCACAACCACGTCAATTTTCTCCTTTTTTAGTACCTCTTTTAGAGCGTAACTATCACAAATATCTATCTTATGAAAAATAAAGTCCTTTCCTGCAGCTTGTTTTATTCTATCAATTGTTTGAATATGTGAATTAATTAGATTATCTACGGCTATGACTTCATGGCCTTCAGAAAGGGCATCTGCAATGAAATGAGAGCCGATATAACCGGCGGCGCCAGTAACAAAAAGATTCATAAAAATTATTCCTGTGGTTTAAAAATCTTATACCCGCTTTGTTGGATAAGCTTTTCTCTCTCCGCTTCTTCTAAATCTTTAAGAGACATTTCAAAAACAAGTTCTTCGAAATTTATTTTAGGATACCATCCAAGTACTTCTTTAGCTTTTGTAGGATCTCCCAATAAAGTATCGACTTCACTGGGTCTGAAATATCTTTTATCTATTTTAACGATTTCTTTACCTGTATCTTGGTTAATTCCTTTCTCTTCAGACCCCTTCCCTTCCCACAAAATAGGAATATTTAAGCTTTTAGCACTTAAATCTATAAAGTCCCTCACAGAGTGCTGCTCTCCAGTTGCTATACAAAAATCTTGGGGCTCATCTTGTTGCAACATTAGCCATTGAGCTTCTACAAAATCTTTAGCGTGACCCCAATCCCTTTTAGCCTCTAAATTTCCTAAATATATTTCATTTTGCAAACCCAATTTTATCCTAGCAAGACCTCTAGTTATCTTTCTAGTGACAAAAGTCTC
>MDTG01016934.1_pt1 | contig 12001 bp, 11 predicted proteins | sample 811421 | NCBI WGS metagenome assembly MDTG01 (sample SAMN05326645, study PRJNA326480) | marine metagenome | isolation source: seawater | place: Pacific Ocean: South East | collected 2011 | reverse complement strand
TTTTTTTACAGAAAATAATCATAAAGGGGGGATGGATACTTTTATTTGCAATCTTATAAATTTTTGGCCAAATAATACTGACGAATTTATTTTTATTTGTAACTCTAGTCATCCAGGGCTAGAAACTCTAAAAAATTCTATTAGTAAGAAATGCACATTTTATGAGCATAATTTGATTTTAGCTCCCGATATCGTTTCAAAGTATTTTTCTTCTTTCCCCGAAGTAATAAAAAAACTTTTAAGGACAACACTTAAAATCCTTTTGTACCCGTACCTAAAAATTAATTTAGAAAAGATTTTAAGAAAATTTAATGGAGATGCGCTATATTCAATAAATGGTGCCTATCCAGGCGGAGAATCATGCAGAATATCAAATATAGCCTGGAAAAATCTTGAAAGAAAGAATAATTTTCATAATATTCATAATTTTGCCGCAAATATAAAACCTGTTCTTAATTTGTATGAAGATTATGTTGATAAGAAACTTATTGATTCAGTTGACAGATTTATTGGTGTATCAGATGTATGCGCCAATTCTTTATATAAGAGAAAGTCTTTTGATGAATGTAAAAAAATAATGAGAATTTACAATGGCATAAGTGTTCCGCTAGTTCCTGAGGAAGTATCAGTACCTGATTTAAGATTAGAGTTTAATATTAATGAAGACATATTGCTTTTGATGCTTGCTAATTATGAAAAAAGAAAAGGCCATGAATTTTTATTTGAAGCATTTAAAAAAGTTTCAATTAAATCGCCTAATTCCAGTCTAATTATTTGTGGCGATAGCATTGAAAATAATAAAAATAAAATTTTAGCAATGAAAGAAGATATTTGTCCTGAATCTAAAGTCTTTTTTTTAGATTTTATTGAGAATGGAGCTGAATTGATAAATCAATGCGATATTCTAGTTATTTCTTCTCAAGAATGGGAATCTTTTGGTTTAACAGCTGTTGAGGCAATGCTAAGAAAAAAACCAATTGTTTCGACTAACGCAGGTGGTCTAAAAGAGGTAGTTGGCCAAGATCTAACTTCTGGTTATATTCATCCAATAGATGATATTGATGGTTTTAGCAGCTCGATTATTGATTTGATAGATAATCCAGAGAAGAGGAAAAGCATTGGAGAAGCTGGCTATAGAAGAGCAAAAGCGAAATTTTTAGCAGAAAACATGTCAAGAGAGTACTGGAAGCTCATTCAATAATATGTGTGGCATTTTTGGAAAGATCAATCTGGAAAGATCTCAAATTGATTTGAGTGATTTAGAAGTAATTTCTAACAGTATGGCTTATAGAGGTCCCGACGATGAGGGAAAAGTTTTTGGAGCTCATTGGTCTATTGGAATGAGAAGATTGTCAATTATTGACTTAGAAACGGGCCATCAACCGATAAGTAACTCTGACAACAGTATTCATCTTGTTGCAAATGGAGAAATCTATAATTATAGAGAGTTGACCGATGATCTAAAAAAAATTGGGTACACTTTTAAAACGAAATCCGATGTAGAAGTAATTTTACATTTATATCAAGAATATGGAGAGAATGCAGTTAACTATCTCAATGGAATGTTTGCTTTTGCAATATTTGATGAAAAAGAAAACAAATTAGTTATTGCAAGAGATAGATTGGGAATAAAACCACTTTATTTCTCGGAGAAAAAAGGTAACTTTTATTTTTCTTCAGAATTAACAGGATTAGCAAAAACATTGAATAGGACGATTTCAGAGTCTTCAGTTATTTCCTATCTTGGATATTCTTATGTAAAAGCTCCGCATACAATCTTTCAAGATGTCAATAAATTAATGCCCGGAGAAATAATCTCTATTTCTGGAAAAAAAAGACTTTCAAGAATTTATTGGAAAAAGAATAAAGAAATCGATAATGGAATATCTATATCTGATGCAGTCAACATGCTTGATAAACAACTCAACGAGTCGATTGATATGCAATTAGTCAGCGATGTACCAATAGGAGTTTTTCTTAGTGGCGGTGTTGACAGTAGTGCTGTTGCTGAATATGCAAATAAAAATACAAAAAGCAAGATTAATACATTCACCTTGGATTTTAAAAATAAACAAAGTCAGGATAGTTTATATGCATCCATAATGAGCTCAAAGTTAGACACAAATCATGTTGTTATAGAAGTTTCAAATGAAGAACAAATTGAGCAACTTGAAGAAATTATTTCTTTTCTAGATGAGCCAATTGCAGATAGTGCGATTGTTCCTACTTTCATTATTTCGAAAGAAGCAAAAAAAAGAGGAATTAAAGTATTGCTTAGCGGGGCTGGAGGAGATGAAATATTTGGGGGGTATTCTAGATATAAAAAGAAAGATTTCTTGAGTGCAGCATGGTTTGCGTCTTTGCCAAAACCACTTAGAAAGATTTCTACATCAATTCTTGCGATTATCAACAGCTCGTACAAATATAGACTAAAAAATCCTGCCATAAATTTTCTTGTTTCTATATCTGGAATTAATCTTTCATTTTTAGAAAACATTCTTTTAAATAAAAATCACTTTAAAGAACTTCTTATTTCAATTGAAAAAGACTATGAGCAAGCTGAAAGTGAAGATCCATATGACCTTTTGTCAATTGATTTAGATGACTATTTACCAAATAACATTTTAATGCTTACTGATAAGGCAACAATGGCAGCGTCTGTTGAAGGAAGGGTTCCACTTCTAGATCATAAATTGGTTGACCTTGCATTTAGGTTTCCTCAAAAAGTAAATCTGCATAAAGGTGAGTCCAAAGGGCTTTTTAAGAAAACTTTAGAAGGTCGTCTTCCAAGAAATCTACTAGATAGAAAAAAAGATGGTTTTAATGCGCCTGTAAATGTATGGTTCAATGAGAAGCCTGAGCTTTTAAGAAGTGAAATAAAAAATAACTTCTCGCCGCTTTTATCAAAATTAATATGCAAAAAAACAATCTTAGAATATATTGACACCAGTCATCTAAGGAAAAATATAGGACCATCTATTTATTCAATCTATGTTCTTAATAAATGGCTTAATTTCCATTTTCAAGAAAAGCGATGAAGAATAAAGAAAACCTTAATTTCATAAAAAAAGTTATTGCCAATCCAATAATGTTTTTGGAATTTCTGAATATAATAATAAGGTCAATTAGAAGAAGGCTGATAACAAGATACTTGAGGGGATTTCTTTTGAATTATCCATACTCAATAAAAGCTTTTGTAAGAGGAAATAAAGATCTAGCCTTTAAGAGTTATTCAATCATTGAGAGGGATTTAAAACCAGGACTCATTGCACCAAAAAAAATAAAATTAGCATCAAGCTGGCTTGATATTAAAGGAATTCCAAAGTGGGATCTTGTGTTTGATGATGATGAGCAATATCTATCTCTTCATAGATGGAACTGGTTGTTAGTAAACGAAAGTTTAAAAGGTGTTGAAAAAAATAAGAATATTGATCCTGAGTGGGGTTTTGAATTTGCAAGATCATGGAGCAATACATTTAAAAAGGTTAATAAAGACATTTTTTGGGAGACATATTCTGTTGGCGAAAGGATTTCAAATCTTTGCATATATTCAAGACTCATCAAGAATTCTTGGGATGAACTCCCAGAGGATTTAAAAAATTTTACTCAAAAAAATGCATCTTTTGTTGCAAATCATCTTGAGTATCAAGATGGTGATCTAACTTCGAACCATATTATTAATAATGCAAGATCTCTTTTACTTGCGGGCTACTCACTTTCGGAGAGCTGTTATATTGATCTCTCCAAAAAAATATTTAAAAGAGAATTACAAAGGTTAATAAATGAGGATGGGTTTCTAAGGGAGGGCTCAAGTCACTATCAGATTTTATTTACAAGGTGGATAATTGAGTGCATTTTAGCAAGCAAAGAAAATAATGACGAAGAAACGTTTACAATCCTTTATCCATATTATGAAAAGTTATTAAAAGGATGTTTCTTCTTTTGCAATAATAAATCTTCAGAAAATAATATTCCCTTTCCACTCATAGGAGACGTATCACCAGACTTCTCACCAATTTGGTTCAAAGACTTTTATAAGCTTTTTAATGAGAATAAACATAATACAGACTTCCGTGGATGGGCTTTCATCATTGCGAATTATTTCAATGAGGCTTTTGAGCAAATAAAATTAAAATATACATTTAATTTTAATAAATGGATGATATATCCTGAGAGTAATTGGGGTAGGCTAAATTTTCATGATTGGATTGCAATTTGGCATTTAGAAAACTCAAAAGGAAATCCGATTGGATCTCATTCACATCTTGATTTGGGATCAGTCATTCTATTTTGGAAAGGTGAAGAGGTTCTTATCGATATTGGTAGGCTAAATTATAATTCTTCTGGAGAGGGCAACTTTGGCTTAACAGCTCAAGGTCACTCTACATTATGTATCGATGATTATTCACCTGCATTAACCCAAGGGCATAGACTGTATCCAAACTCCTATAGAGATATGAATCTTGAAATAAATCACACATCATATGACAAAGAAAATTCTGAAATACTAAGCATTAAGCACACAGGCTTTCATAGAATCAATAATAATATTTCTCATATTCGTAAATTTATTTTTACAAACAATGCCTTAAAAATAGTGGATCACATAACCGGAAATGATATGTATAAAATACAATCAAATTTTTATCTTCCATACCCAGAAAATACATCTCGCGAAAATAATAATTTCTTTCTAGATTATAAAAGATTTAGCACTGATCTAAAGTTTTGTCCTCAAAACAATAAGAAATTAGATAACTCGTCACAGAAGATTGTTAGTGAATCAATTTTTAGACATATTGAATATGGTAATAGTAAACCTGGTTTTAGAATCTTATTTGAGATAAATCAAAATCTTCCATATGAAAGAAGTACAATAATAAAAATTAAAGATCGAAAATAATAAGAATTAAACAGAAATTTAATAGATATGACAGTCTCTGTAGTTTGCCCAACTTATAACTCATCAAGTTTTATTGAAAAAACTCTACAATGTATTGTGGATCAAACCAAAAAGCCTGATGAGGTAATTTTCTGTGATGATGGTTCTACTGATAATACATGTGAAGTTATTGAAGATTTTTTCTTAAAAAATGATTTCAAAAACTTTAAAATCATTAAAAACTCTCACTCAGGCCCTGGCGCTGCCAGAAATGCCTGTATCAAATTAGCAACTTCAGAGTGGATTTCTTTTCTCGATTCAGATGATGTTTGGGAAAAAAATAAAATAGAAGTCATTCTTAAAAATATTGAATCCAATCCTTCTACAAATTTTATTTGTCATAATGAAAAATGTTTTAAAGTGAATCAGTTTGTTAAAAATAATTACTATAGTGAGAAATTTGATTCTTCAAAAGATCTAAGCTCTCAACTTTATATAGCTAATCTGTTTTCAACTTCTGCAGTTACTTGTAAGAGATCATTAATTGTAAATTCATCTGGATTTGATGAATCTCTTATGTCTGCTCAAGATTATGATCTTTGGCTAAACATAGCTCCCAAAATAAATGTTCTTTTCTTGGATGAGTTTTTAGGATCTTATATATTGCGTGATGGCAATATAAGCTCTGGAAGCCTTTTTAAAAGATATAAGAATGAGATGAGAATTGCCTCGAGATATGCCTCGAGATTCAATGCTAAGATGGTCTGTTTTAAAATCTTAAGGATTCATATTTCATTTTTAATGCAAATCTTTAGGGGGCTAGTATGATCTTATCAAATCCAGTCACAGATATAAGGAAACTTTTCCAAATTAAAAATACAAACAATCAAATCCAAGATAATGCTTTATTTTTTGATACTGGAGGCGAGGCATTAGTCTTTGGTTTAAATGAAATAAAATTTGATAAAGAAAAGACTATTCTTTTGCCTTCATACATTTGTAAATCGGTGTCCGAAATATTAAAAAGTAATGGATTTACCATATGCTTTATTGATATAAATAAATCTCTATCAATTGATATTAAGAAATTTGCAGATCTGTTATCTTCTAATAGTAGGATTGGCGCGTTTCTATTAATACATTATTTTGGTTTTCGCAATGAAGATATTAAAGAAATTCATCATGAATGCAATAAAAGGGAGGTGCTGTTAATAGAAGATTGTTGCCATTGCTCATTTAATGAAAATCATTCGGAAGATAATTTATATAGTGATTTTAAGATTTATAGCTTAAGAAAATTTATAAATATCCCTGATGGAGGTATGCTCTTTCAAAGAAAAGATTTTAATCATGATGGAGTCTTTAAATCTCTTAGATTTAGTGATTACATAAGTTTTGCTTTGAAAAGTCTCCTTCAATACATATTGTGCTATGTACTAAGGATAAACATATACTCTATGACTTTTTGGATCTTAAGAAACAAATTAGAATCAATATTTCTTAGAAGTACTTACACGCTAAGGAAGAATATCCAACCAAATTCAAATCCATCTAATATCCTGAGGAATTATTTAAATAGTCATTCACTCCAAAGAGAAATAAAAGAAAAGAGACTTAAAAACTTTCGCTTTATTTCTGGCATCCTTAAGAATGAGAATGTTAAGATTTTGTTTAATGACATTCCAAAAGGGTCCACTCCTCAATGGTTTCCTTTATTGGATTCTAATGAGGAATTGCTTTGGATTTTCAGAAATAATGGGATTGGTGCTACAAAGTGGCCTTGGAATGAATATCCCAGAGAAGTGGAGGAAGATAGAGAGAAATATAAAAATGCATTCTTTTTTGACAATATTACTCTTCTACCCGTTCATCAAGACATAACAGATAAAGAACTTCAAAAGATTAAAAAGGTTTTAAATGAAAAAAAAAATAAAAAGTAAATGGATTTCAGAAGAAGCTTATTTTTCAGGATTGCAAGAAATGAGAGGATTGGATTACTGCTTTTATAATGACAAGAATTGGTTGAGTATAATTAGCAAGCAATCAATATTTAAAGTTAAATTTATAGGATCATTTATTGAAGGCGAATTGATGAGCCTTTTACCCATTATTATTCTAAATAAAAGATTCATCAATATTATAGGGTCTCCAGTTGCCGGAGCTTTTACTGAATTTTTAGGACCACTTTTTTTGCAAAATATTGATGACTCTAACAAGTCCCAAATTTTTTCATCTCAATTAGACTTGTTGATGAAAAACCAGGATTTAATAGAATTTAGGTTAAAGAATAATTCGCATTACAACAATTTATTTTCAAAAGATTTTGAAGAAAAAAAATTTGAATACAAGGAAAGGCCGTCATTAGAAATTGATTTAACAAGCGGTGAGGAATTTATATGGAAATCTTTTAAAGGAAGAGCTAGAAATTCAATTCGTAAAGCAGAAAAAAATAATGTTGCTATAAAAAAAGTTGTTCCTGACAATGCTTGGATAACTTCTTATTACAAAAGCTTGAGAGAAACATTTTTAAGAAGAGGTGAAAACCCTCCACATAGTTTTAATTTTTATAAATCATTACTTAATCCCAAGTATGCTGAAATTTTTTCATTCTACGATGCTCGCGATCAAGAGAATAACTTCCTTTCAGCTGCAATATTTATAAATGATAAATACCTTAAAAGAGTAATGTATATGTCTGGTGTTTCCTCAATTGAAGGGATGAAGCTTGCTGCTCCTTCATTAATTCAATGGCAATTTATTAAGGATAGTGTAAGTAATCATTGTAAAACATATGATCTAGGAGGTTTGGGTATAGAGTCTATTGATAAATTCAAAAAAAGTTTTGGTGGTCATAATATAAGTCATCATTACTACGTGCGTAAGTCATTTAAGTTTAGGATTCTAGAACCAATAGCTAGATTTATGATTAAAAAGGGTATTATAAACTTCGGAAGTAGTTGATGTTTTTTTTTAATACTAAAGTTAAATTAGTTAATACAATTGTTCTTCATAGAGTTGTAGAAGAGAAAATACTCGAGTGGGAAGATATAAAGATCAATGACTTTATAAAACTCATTGAATTAATTTCGAGAATAAATAGATCGAATGATAAAAGCAGTACCAATAAATTAAAGATTAATTTAACTTTTGACGATGGGTATAGCTCTGACTACAACATTGCTTTTCCGGCCCTAGTTAAAAATAATTTAAAAGCAACTTTTTTTATTGTTCCTTCGCTTATCGGTAAAGATGGATACTTAAATTGGGAAAACATAAATGAAATGAGTGACAAAGGCATGTTTTTTGGATCGCACGGATTAAGCCATGCTCCTATGACAAACTTGACAGACGATGAAGCCATGAGGGAGTTCATTGATTCTAAAGCACTTATCGAGAGTAAAATTAAAAAAGAGGTAAAGAGTTTTTCATTTCCTTTTGGAGATTCAAATCCGAGAGTTGAGAAACTAGCCTTGAGGAGTGGCTATAAATATATATACAACTCAAGACATGGGTTAAATAATATTGATTCAATCAAAATTAAAAGAAATTCCATAAACTCCTCAATGAATATTAGCGAAATTGAAAGAAATTTGGATCCTCCCTTTACTAAAATTATATTCTGGAAGTTTGAAGATCACCTCAAAGAGACTCTAAAAAAAATTATAAAAAAACAAAATTATATAAAGCTTAGAAATATATTATTTCATAACAACAATGATAAATAGATTTTCAGTAGTTATTTCAACTTATATAAATGATAATCATATATTTCTTAAAGAGGCACTCGATAGCGTTATTAATCAAAGCGCAAAACCTGATGAGATTGTTTTGGTTTTCGATGGACCTGTGAGTAAGTCTCAGCAGAATATTGTGAAGATGTTTGAATCAAGATTTGACATTAACTTAAGATCACTAGCTCTTAAAAGAAACCAAGGACCAGGCGTTGCAAGACATTTTGGAATTAAAGCTGCTAAAAATGAGATCATTGCAATAATGGATTCAGATGATATTTCAAGGTACCATCGTTTTGAAAAGCAACTTGATGTTTTAAAAAATACAAATATTGATTTAGTTGGTGGATTTATTTCTGAGTTTAAAGAAGAATCCTCCTTTCCTAAATTAATCAGAAAAGTTCCCAAGGAAAAACAAGAAATCTACAATCATACAAAATTTAGATCTCCAACAAATAACGTAACAATTATGTTTCGAAAGTCAGCATATATGAGTGTTGGCGGGTATGGAAAATCTAGAACTAATGAAGATTATGAGCTTTTTTATAAATTAATTATTAATGATTTTAAGATTTATAATATACAAGAAGTTTTAGTTGATGTTAGATCTGAAGGTATGATTTCAAGAAGAAGGAGTTTCCAAAACTTCAAGAGCAAGATTTCTCTCTATAGTGAAATGAGAAGATCAGAATTTATTAAATTTCATGAATTCATACTCAATATTTTGATACATACAATTTTGTTTGTTTTGCCTAAACATCTTATAGCAACCATTTATAATAAGTTTTTAAGGAATTGATAAATAATTCCAAGGAGGGATTTGTATCAGATTGTTATTTAAGACCTCTTTAGATTTGATGAATCTAAATTAATAAAGTTTTAAAAACTTTAAAATTAATATAAAATCTAACACTTATGACATCTAGAATTACTTATATTTTCATATAACTCCTCATTGGTACTACATCATAGCTATTAATAAAAAAAATACTGTTCCTATAAACTCAGCAATTAAAGCAGATAAGGTTATGTTGATAGATTCATCTGGCGAAAAGCTAGGAATTATGGATTTTGGATCCGCTTTGAATAAAGCACAAGAAAATGGAATTGATTTAGTTCAAGTATCACCTAACCAATCAGATCCAGTTGTATGTAAGCTTATGGATTATGGAAAACATATTTTTGCTAAAAAGAAAAACGTAAGTAACTCTAAATCAAAAGTTAAGAAGACATCTGTAAAAGAAATAAAATTTAGACCTTCAACAGATATTGGTGATTACAACATTAAATTAAAAAAAATAAAAAGCTTTATTCTTGGCGGAGATAAGACTAAAATAAGCGTCCGTTTTAGAGGGAGAGAGATTCTAAATAGTGGTCTTGGTCTTGAACTTCTTAATAAGGTCAGAGATGAACTTATTGATGTAGCTCAGATTGATCAGGAACCATCCTTAGAAGGAAGACAGTTAATGATGATTCTTTCCCCGATGAAGCGAAAAAGTTAGGTTCTAATAATGGGATATAAGTTAAAGAAACATTCAGGTGCTTCAAAGCGTTTTAAGAAAACAAGTACTTCTGTAAAAAGCAGAAGCGCTCATAGGAATCATATACTTTCAAAACAATCAACAAAAAGAAAAAGACATAATAGAGGTCTAAATAAACTTAACGGAGTCGTGCTTAAAATGGCTTCCAAATTAATAAAAAATTAAAATGCCAAGAGTAACGAAATCAAATGCTGCAAGAAAAAGACACAAAAAAGTCTTAAGCGCTACTAAAGGACATTACGGCGCAAGAAGTAGACTTTATAAAACGGCTAAACAATCTAATATTAAGGCTCTGCAGTATGCATTCAGAGACAGAAAGAACAGAAAAAGAAGCTTTAAGTCACTTTGGATCTCACGAATTAATGCTGCATCAAGACTGCATGGAGTTTCCTACTCGAAATTAATTGATGGCCTTAAAAAAAATGGGATTATCCTTAATAGAAAAATTTTATCAGATATAGCAGTTTCTGATGGCAAAACTTTTGAAAAGGTTTTAAAAGAGTCGACAAAGTAATCCACAAATGTCCTCTAATGGAAAAATTAAAATTCCTGAGATAGTTGAATCATATGGATCATTACATCCAATAAATCAAACTAGAGATTATTTACTAAAATTACTCCATGATTTAGGCTTTGAGGAAGTTCATGGTCCTGAGATAGAGTCAGAAAAGTATAATTTTGACATGTTAAATATAAAAGAAACTCATCCAGCTAGACAAATGCATGACACTTTTTATGTTGACAACAAGGAAAATGTTTTAAGAACACACACATCTCCGGTCCAAATAAGAAGCATGCTTGAAAAGGATCCACCTTTTTCATATGTTTCTGGAGGTAAAGTATTTAGAAAAGATGATGATTCCTCTCATTTACCTATGTTTCATCAAATTGAAGGAATTTATGTAAACGAGGATGTAACATTTGCAAACCTCAAAGATCTCATTCATAAGATTCTTTTTAAATTATTCGGAGACGAGGTAAAAATTAGATTTAGACCCTCATATTTCCCTTTTACTGAGCCATCTGCTGAAGTTGATATATTATCTAAGAATCACAAGTGGCTTGAAATTTTAGGATGCGGCATTGTTAACCCAATTGTTCTTGAAAACTGTAATATTAATTCAAATAGGTACAGTGGCCTTGCATTTGGATTAGGTGTTGAGAGGATAGCAATGCTTAAATATGGAGTAAATGATATCAGAGATTTTTACAAGTCTAATATGGACTTTTTGAGACAATTTAAATGAAAATAGTTTTCCAAGATTTGTTAAAATTTTTGCAAAAAAAACCTTCAAAAGAAGAACTTTCTGAAAAACTTTTCCAATTAGGTCATGAACACGAAATCTGCGGTGATATTTTTGAAATGGAAATTACACCCAATAGAGGAGATTGTCTCTCTCTAAATGGATTAGCAAGAGATTTAAAGTTTTTTTTTGGAAATAAAGATAACTTAGATATTTACAATGAGGAAATCTCAGGACTTGATATAGATTTCAAAAATTTTTCTCCAAATGATTGCCCAAGGATTACTTTTCTTGAAATAGAAGTCACTTCAATCAGCAATAAATATAAACAATATTTAGAAAATTACTTTAAAGACTTTGATCAAAAGAAGAACAATTTTTTTACAGATATATCTAATTATCTTTCTTATGAAATTGGGCAACCAACTCACTGTTACGATTCAAGCAAGATTGGTAAAAAGATTGAATTCGATAACAAAATAATAGAATCTGAGTTTAAAGCTTTAACAAACAAAGATATCTCATTGAAGGGCAGTAATTGTATTTTCACCTCCTCAAATAAGATAATAAATTTGGCTGGTGTGATGGGTGGATTTTCAACAG
>MDTG01438674.1_pt1 | contig 12002 bp, 8 predicted proteins | sample 811421 | NCBI WGS metagenome assembly MDTG01 (sample SAMN05326645, study PRJNA326480) | marine metagenome | isolation source: seawater | place: Pacific Ocean: South East | collected 2011 | reverse complement strand
GAACCGCGCGCATCGCGTGATTCACCAGCTCGAAGCCGGCATCTGCTGGGTCAACACCTGGGGCGAGTCGCCGTCCGAGATGCCGGTCGGCGGCTACAAGCAGTCCGGCATCGGTCGCGAGAACGGTGTCGAGACGCTGTCTCATTACACCCAGACCAAGTCCGTGCTGATCGAGATGGGCCCGTTCGAGTCCGCCTTCTGAGCCATCACTGGCCGCAAGGCCTGATGACAGCAGCACCCTCTGGCGCCAGAGGCTGAAGTACCGGCCCTCAAGCACCGGGCCTAAGCAAAACGAAGCGCCAGATGCCCCACCTGCCGGCATGTCGAACACTCGCCATGCCGGCTGCACGCCGCGTCGCTCGCCAGCGCCGCGCGCAGTGCCCGAATCCCGATGAGTCGTTGAGCCCCCGATGGCAGCTTGCTGTCATGCGGTGCCCCGACGATTCACCACAGACAAGCAAACGTATCCAGCAGCCCGGCAGTGGCCACTCCCCGTCGTGAACGGGGCGTCATGTGCCCGCATGTGGCACCCGATACGAGAGGACCTTCCATGAGCCAATTCGAGCGTGAATACGATTACGTCATCATCGGCGCCGGCAGCGCCGGCAACGTGCTGACCACCCGCCTGAGCGAAGACGCCGACGTCAGCGTGCTGTTGCTGGAAGCCGGTGGCCGCGACCACCGCTTCGACTTCCGCACCCAGATGCCCGCCGCGCTGGCGTACCCGCTGCAGGGTCAGCGCTACAACTGGGACTTCAAGACCGATCCCGAGCCGCACATGAACAACCGTCGCATGGAATGTGGCCGCGGCAAGGGCCTGGGCGGCTCCTCGTTGATCAACGGCATGTGCTACATCCGCGGCAATGCGCTGGATTACGACAACTGGGCCAAGGACCCCATCCTGGCCGACTGGAACTATCGTGAGTGCCTGCCCTACTTCCGCAAGTGCGAGACGCGCGATATCGGCCCGAATGACTACCATGGCGGCGACGGCCCGGTGTCGGTCACCACGCCCAAGCAGGGCAACAACGAGCTCTATCATGCCTTCATCGCGGCAGGCATCGAGGCGGGCTACCCGGCCACCGAAGACGTCAACGGCTACCAGCAGGAAGGCTTCGGCCCGATGGACCGCTTCGTGACCAGGGAAGGCCGTCGCGCCTCCACCGCACGCGGCTATCTGGATACCGCCAAGAAGCGCTCCAACGTGACCATCGAGACGCGTGCCACCACCGACGTCATCCTGTTCGAAGGCAAGACGGCGGTCGGCGTGAAGTACGAGCGCAAGGGTCAGGACCACCGCGTGCGTGCGCGCAAGGAAGTGCTGCTGTGCGCCGGCGCCATCGCCTCGCCGCAGATCCTGCAGCGCTCCGGCGTCGGCAACCGTGAACACCTCGAGCCGCTGGGCGTGAAGATGGTCCACCACCTGCCGGGCGTGGGCGAGAACCTGCAGGATCACCTCGAGCTCTACATCCAATACGAGTGCACCCAGCCGATCTCACTGTATCCGTCCCTCAAGTGGTACAACCAGCCGCCCATCGGTCTGGAATGGATGCTCAAGGGCACCGGTGTCGGTGCCAGCAACCAGTTCGAGGCCGCCGGCTTCATTCGCAGCGATGACAACGAAGCCTGGCCGAACCTGCAGTATCACTTCCTGCCGATCGCGATCAGCTACAACGGCAAGAGCGCAGTGCAGGGCCACGGCTTCCAGGCGCACGTCGGGTCGATGCGCTCCCAGAGCAAGGGCCGCGTACGCCTGACCTCACTCGACCCCAAGGCCGCGCCGTCGATCTTCTTCAACTACATGGCCGAGGAGCGTGACTGGGAAGAGTTCCGCGCCGCCATCCGCCTGACCCGCGAGATCATCGCCCAGCCCGCGCTGGACCCCTATCGCGGCCGCGAGCTGGCACCGGGTGCCCAGGCACAGACCGACGCCGAGCTCGACGAGTACGTGCGCAACCACGCCGAGACCGCCTACCACCCGTGTGGCAGCTGCCGCATGGGTAGCGACGAGACCTCGGTGGTCGATGGTGCCGGTCGCGTGCATGGCCTCGACAACCTGCGCGTCGTCGATGCCTCGCTGTTCCCGGTCATCCCGACCGGCAACCTGAATGCGCCGACGATCATGCTGGCCGAGAAGATGGCCGACAAGATTCGTGGCCGCGCGCCGCTGCCGCCCTCCGACGCCGATTACTTCGTGATCGAACCCGGCACGCCGGCCAAGAAGCCCGCCAAGCGCAAGATCGACTCTGCTCCGATCAATGACTGAGCACTGGTCATTGACTTAGCACTGATCAACGCCAGAGCCCGTGCGAGTCAACGCCTGCGACAGGTAGTCTGACCTCACGCACGCAAGCGCTATCGATCGCCCAAGGCCCCGCATTGCGGGGCCTTTTTCATGCCTGTCAGACAGCTTTCACTCATCCCGGTCTGGCGCTCGCCGACTGCCTCGCCCGGGCGACTGCCCTTTTCGAGAATGAATCCGCACACCTTAGACCTTGGACGTACTGCAGGGTCGGGCAACATGGGATACGCTGAAGAGAATTCAAACAACTGTTCTAAACGCATGGCTGCTACGCTGTAGAAACGCCATGCAAAGACACCATCCCTCGCCACCCGGAGATCCTGCCATGACGCAGCTCATCCTCATCCTTGTCGCCGTTGCCGGTCTGTTGGCCGTCATGGCACGCGAAGCCGGGGCCCTCGCGGCCATCGGCGTTCTCGCAATCATCGGTATCGTCGGTCTGGCGGTCGACGCGCCGGTACTGGGTTGCCTGCTGCTGATCGGCGCGGCGCTGGTCGCGGTGTGTGGCCTGCCGGCCCTGCGCAGCAGGTGGCTCAGCCCGCGTCTGTTCGCGATGTTCAAGAAGGTCTCCCCCAAGGTCTCGGACACCGAAAAGGTGGCGCTGGAAGCCGGCACCGTGTTCTGGGACGCCGAGCTCTTTTCCGGCAAGCCGCAGTGGGACACCCTGACCGCACAGCGCAACGACGGCATCTCCAGTGAAGAGCAGGCCTTCATCGACGATCAATGCTCTGTCGCCTGCGGCATGACCAACAGCTGGGAGATCGCGCGTGAGCGTGCCGATTTGCCCGAAGCGCTGTGGGAATACCTCAAGCGCGAGAAGTTCTTCGGCATGATCATTCCCAAGGAATATGGCGGTCTGGGCTTCTCGGCCAAGGCGCAGTCGCTGGTGCTGCAGAAGCTGGCAGTCAACGAGACGCTGATGGTCACCGTCGGCGTACCCAACTCCCTCGGCCCGGGCGAGCTGCTGCTCAAGTACGGCAGCGAAGAACAGAAGAACCATTACCTGCCGCGTCTGGCCGATGGCCGCGAGATTCCGTGTTTCGGCCTGACCGGCCCGCGTGCCGGCAGTGACGCGACCTCCATCCCGGACACCGGCATCGTGTGTCGCGGCATGCATGATGGCGAGGAAGTCGTCGGCATTCGCCTGAACTTCGAGAAGCGCTGGATCACCCTGGCGCCGGTCGCCACCGTGGTCGGCCTGGCCTTCCGCATGTTCGACCCCGAACACCTGCTGGGCGACGTGGAAGACATCGGCATCACCTGCGCCCTGATTCCGCGTGACACCGACGGCATGGACATCGGCCGTCGTCACCACCCGATCGGCGCGCCGTTCATGAATGGCCCGATCTTCGGCAAGGACGTCTTCATCCCGCTCAGCTACCTGATCGGTGGCGAGCAGATGGCCGGCCAGGGCTGGAAGATGCTGGTCGAATGTCTGTCGGTGGGTCGCTGCATCACCCTGCCGTCCGGCTCCGCGGGCATCTCGCGCTACGCACTGGGCTGGAGCGCCGGCTTTGCGCGCATCCGTCGTCAGTTCAATCTGCCGGTGGCCGAGATGGAAGGCGTGCAGGAGCCGCTGGCCCGCATGGCCGCGATGAACTACATCAGCCAGGCGTCGGTGCTGCACACCGCCAACATGATCGACAACGGCCACAAGCCGGCGGTGCCCTCCGCCATCCTCAAGAGCCAGCTGACCGAGATGGCCCGCTCGCTGCTGGCCGACGGCATGGACATCCACGGCGGACGCGGCGTGACGCTTGGCCCGCGCAACTACATCGGCGTGGCCTACGCCGGCACTCCGGTCTCGATCACGGTGGAAGGCGCCAACATCATGACCCGCAACCTGATGATCTTCGGTCAGGGCGCGATCCGCTGCCATCCTTACGTGCTGGAGGAGCTGGCCGCCAAGGACGCCGATGACCTGAACGCCTTCGACAAGGCCTTCTTCCGCCATGCCGGCCTGATCTTCGGCAACGCGGCACGCGCCTTCACCCAGAGCTTCGGCATCGGCGGCAAGGCCACTGGCTTCGACGCCGTCGCCACGCCCTATGCCAGCCACATCAACCGCTTCAGCGCCGCCTTCTCGCTGTCCGCCGATGCGGCCATGGCAAGCCTTGGCTCCAGCCTCAAGGCGCGCGAGATGCTGTCGGCACGCCTGGGCGACGTGCTCTCCAACCTCTACCTGGCGTCACTGACGCTCAAGCAGTGGCACGAATCCGAGGCCTGCGAACACGAAGAGGCGCTGTTCCACTACAGCATGCAATGGCTGCTGCACCGCGCGGAAAAGGCACTGGATGAGCTGTTCGCCAACCTGCCCAACCGTGCGCTGGGCACTGCCCTGCGCGTGATCGCCCTGCCGCGTGGCCGTCAGTTCGCCATGCCCAGGGACAGCCTGACCCGCGAGATCGCCCGTGCCGTCTCCACCGACACTGCACTGCGTGCCAAGCTGACCGACAACACCTGGGATGCCCAGGACGAAGGCCAGCAGGACAACGCCCTCGCCCGCTACAACGCGCTGCTCAAGGACTATCCGCGCGCCGAGCCGATCTACAAGGCGCTGGCCAAGGCCTACCACAAGGGCGAGATTCCGGCCGATGCACTGTCACCGGAAGCGCGCATCGAAGCGGCGGTCGAGGCAGGCATCCTGTCCGCCGAGGATGGCGACTTCATGCGCGTCTTCGAAGCCGAGGTACTCGACATGCTGACCGTCGACCACTTCGAATTCGACGCCTTCGTGCGCAAGCCGATGGCGAGTGACGGCACCGCCTCCAACCCGCAGCAGGACGCCGCCTGATCAATGGCCGACACCCGCTTGATCGACGCCCACTTGATCGATACAGGAATTGATCACTGATCACTGATCGCAGAACCACAAAGGCCCCGCTCAATGAGCGGGGCCTTTGTCTTGGCAGAGCATGCCGTTCGCTTGCGTCATCTCATCCTCAGATATGACGCGCGAAGTGCTCCAGGTCACGCACGAAGGCGTTCTTGTAGGTCTCGAAGTCCTTCGGGCGCGCCTTGAAGGAGCGCTTGATGCGCTCGCGGTCCAGGCGCAGCGGCGCGTCGAGGGCCGCCAGGTTGCCGACACGCGCCGCCGGATTCATGCCGACCAGCTCGCGCGACTGATCGCCTTCGGCCTCGGCCTCCAGCCAGTCGTTGATGCCGGCGCGACGCAGCACGCTGACCAGTGAGCTGTCAGTGATGCGCACCTGCAGGCGGCCGTGATCGGACAGCTGGGAGACCAGCGCGATGCCGTGGTCGTGACCGCGATGCACCGTCGGCGTCGCCCACAGCGCCAGATTCAGGCCACGTGCGTTCTCGTCGAGTACCAGCAGCGCGGCAGAGTGGATGCGCTCGGCATCGTCGACCAGCGCGAACAGGCGCGCCATCTCATTCTCGAACCACACCCCACGCACGCCGGCGTAACTCACCAGCGCATCCAGACCCCCTTCGCGGCCATGGACTTCGGCGCACAGCATCGCCAGACAGGCATCACGTCGGGCACCGGCACTCACTTCAACCACTTTCATCGCGTTCTCCGCCACAGGCATTTTCAGCGCGCAAGACTAGCACACTCGCTCGCCGGCCGCTTATTCCGGCCTTGAGTTACCCCCGGCGCCTCGCTTGCCAGCCCGAGCCGAGCTGGCGACGCCACACACTCGCTGCTCAGTCACAAGCTCAGTCATAAGTTCAGCCTTGAGTTCAGCCTCGCTCGAATGAACATCTTCCTGTCACAAAGTTGTAAGGCGGGCGCTATAGAGTCGTCTACGCTTTTCGGACGATCATCAAAAGAACAAGAAAATGTTCACTTGATCGTCGCCATCGATCGTCAGCGGCCAGCGTCCTTCTTCTTTGTTGCGGAAGCTGGCCAGGGGAACCTCTCAGGAGTTTGACCATGCGCCGCCCGACTCATCATGCAAGCACCCGTACGACTGCCACCGCGACTCGTCGCCTCGCCAGCCTCGCGCTGGCCATCGGTTTCGCCTCCACCTCCGCCAGTGCCCTCGCCGCCACCGAGGTGGAATGGTGGCACGCCATGGGGGGCGGGCTCGGCAAGAAGGTCGACGAGATCGCGGCCGACTTCAATGCAAGCCAGGACGACTACGTCGTCAAGCCGGTCTTCAAGGGCAACTACTCCGAGACCATGACCTCCGCCATCGCCGCCTTCCGCGCCGGCAAGGGCCCGGACATCGTGCAGATCTTCGAGGTCGGCACCGCCACCATGATGAGCGCCAAGGGCGCGATCGTCCCGGTGCATCAGCTGATGGCAGACTTCGCGCCGCAGGAAGGCACCGTCTTCGACCCGAACGCCTACCTGTCTGCCGTCACCGGCTATTACACCGACACCGACGGCAAGATGTTGTCGATGCCGTTCAACTCCTCCACGCCAGTGACCTACTACAACAAGGACGTGCTGGCCAAGGCGGGCGTCGACTCCCTCCCGCAGACCTGGCAGGAGATGGGCGCCGCGCTCAAGAAGGTCGTCGATTCCGGCGCCGCCAGCTGTGGCCTGACCACCACCTGGCCGTCCTGGGTGATGCTGGAGAACTTCTCGGCGCGCAACGATGTGCCCTTCGCCAGCCAGGCCAATGGCTTCGCCGGCACCGATACCCGCCTTGAATTCAACACGACCGCCGTGGTCGACCACATCCAGCGTCTCGATGACTGGCAGGCCGACAAGCGCTTCGTGTTCGGCGGTCGCTTCGATGACGCGGCGCCCAAGTTCTACTCCGGCGAGTGCGCGATGATGATGGGCTCTTCCGCCAGCTATGCCGGCGTCAAGGAAAGCGCCAAGGGCTTCGAGTTCGGCGTGGCACCGCTGCCCTATGACAGCGACGTGATCGAGACGCCGCAGAATTCCATCATCGGTGGCGCCTCGCTGTGGGTGCTGTCCGGTCACAGCGATGAGGAATACCAGGGCGTCGCCAAGTTCTTCCAGTACCTCTCAAAGCCCGAAGTGCAGGCCGACTGGCACCAGTTCACCGGCTATCTGCCGATCACCACTGCCGCGGCAGAGCTGACGCGCGAACAGGGCTTCTACGCCGAGAACCCGGGCACCGACGTCGCCATCACCCAGATGACCTCCGCGACGCCGACCGAGAACTCCAAGGGCCTGCGCCTGGGCAACATGGTGCAGATTCGTGACGTGATCAATGAAGAGCTGGAGAAGATCTTCTCCGGCAAGGAAAGCGTGCAGGACGGCCTCGACAACGCCGTCAAGCGCGGCGATTCGCTGCTCGAGAAGTTCGAACGCGCCAACGGCTGATCATCGCCACACCGGGGGCGGGCCCATGCCGGGCTCGCCCTCCCGCTATTTTCTCCAGCCAGAGAGCGGAAAGCGCATCCGACATCCGGTGTCCTTTCCCTTCTCTCACGGCTTGATGGCGCAGGAGCGGCCGAGGCTTGCCGACTCCGTGCTACCGACGGAACCACCCAGTCCCTCCTTGCTTGCGAGACCCCTGCTGCATGGCCCATTTCAATCGACACCCCATCACGCCCTGGATACTGCTGGCGCCTCAGCTGCTGATCGTGGCCGTGTTCTTCTTCTGGCCGGCCTACCAGGCCATCGAACAGGCCTTCTATGTCGAGGATGCCTTCGGGCTCTCGCGGGAATTCACCGGGCTGAGCAACTTCGTCAGCGTGCTGAGCGAGCCGGAATATCTCACGACACTATGGACGACCACCTATTTCTCCTTTGCGGTGGCCTTCGGCGCCATGGCATTGGCGCTGGGGCTGGCCGTACTGGCGGACCGCGTGCTGCGCGGCGCACACGCCTACAAGACCCTGCTGATCTGGCCCTACGCCGTGGCGCCCGCCGTGGCCGGGGTGCTGTGGCTGTTCCTGTTCGACCCGACGCTGGGCATTCTGCCGGAGCTGTTGTCTGCCATCGGCATCGACTGGAACCACAAGCTCAATGGCGATCAGGCCATGTTGCTGGTGGTGCTGGCCTCGATCTGGAAGCAGATGAGCTACAACTTCGTGTTCTTCCTCGCCGGCCTCCAGGCGATCCCCAAGAGCCTGCTGGAAGCGGCCGCGATGGACCGCGCCGGCCCCTGGCGGCGTTTCTGGACCATCACCTTCCCGCTGCTCTCGCCGACCAGCTTCTTCCTGCTGGTGATGAACGTGGTCTACGCCTTCTTCGAGACCTTCGGCACCATCGATGCCACCACCCAGGGCGGTCCGGCCGGCTCGACGCGCACCCTGGTCTACAAGGTCTATGAAGATGGTTTCGTCGGGCAGGACCTGGGCTCGAGTGCTGCCCAGTCCGTGCTGTTGATGGTCATCGTCGGCGTGCTGACGCTGATCCAGTTCAAGTATGTCGAGAAGAAGGTGCAGTACTGATGCGCTACAACCGCCCCGGGCTTGATATCGCAAGCCATGCCCTGCTGATTGTCGGCTGCGCACTGTTCTTCCTGCCGGTCTGGATCGCCTTCAGCGCCAGTACCCACGAGATGGGTGACCTCTACTCCAACGTCGCCCCCGTCTGGATCGGCGAGGCTGGCCTGGACAACTACCGCCAGCTGCTGGCAGACCCGGTCAGCAGTCTCGGCGCCGACGTGATGACCCTGCTGTTCAACTCGATGCTGATGGCACTGGGCATCGCCATCGGCAAGATCATCATCTCGGTGCTGGCCGCCTACGCGATCGTCTTCTTCGAGTTCCGCTTCCGCAAGCTGTGCTTCTGGCTGATCTTCATCACCCTGATGCTGCCGGTGGAGGTGCGTATCCTGCCGACCTTCAAGGTGGTGGCCGACCTCAACATGCTGGACAGCTACGCCGGCCTGATCCTGCCGCTGATCGCCAGCGCCACCGCGACCTTCCTGCTGCGCCAGTTCTACCTGACCATCCCGTCGGAACTGGTCGAGGCCGCGCGCATCGATGGCGCCGGGCCGTGGCGCTTTCTCAAGGACATCCTGCTGCCGCTGTCGAAGACCAACATCGCGGCGCTGTTCGTGATCATGTTCATCTATGGCTGGAATCAGTATCTGTGGCCGCTGTTGATCACCACCGATGCCGACTACCTGACCATCGTCGTCAGCCTCAAGCGCATGCTGACCACCGGTGATGGGCTGGTGCCGTGGCAGGACGTCACCGCCACCACGCTGCTGGCCATGGGCCCGCCGGTGCTGGTGATCCTGTTCATGCAGCGCTACTTCATCAAGGGCCTGGTGGACAGCGAGAAGTGATCTCGCGCTCCGACCCGCGACACATCGCCCCAAGCCCCCTGATTCCGTTACGTCGTGATGGACAGACTTGCCCGTCACGCCACCGCTCTGGATACACAACTCATGGCAACACTGGCGCTCAAGCAGCTCAAGAAGCAGTACCCCAATGGCTACAAGGCCCTGCATGGCATCGACCTGGCCTTCGGCGAAGGCGAGCTGATCGTCATCGTCGGCCCTTCCGGCTGTGGCAAGTCGACCCTGCTGCGCACTCTGGCGGGCCTGGAGGACATCTCCGAGGGCGATCTGGAGATCAACGGCAAGCGCGTCAATGAGCTGGAACCCGCCGAGCGCGACATCGCGATGGTGTTCCAGAACTACGCGCTCTACCCGCACATGAGCGTGTTCGACAACATGGCCTACGGCCTCAAGAACCGTCGCACGCCCAAGGACGAGATCCAGCAGCGCGTCAGCGAGGCCGCCGAGCTGCTGGGCCTGACCGAGCTGCTCGATCGCCGCCCCAAGCAGCTCTCCGGCGGCCAGCGCCAGCGTGTCGCCATGGGGCGCGCCATCGTGCGCAAGCCGCAGGTCTTCCTGTTCGATGAGCCACTCTCGAATCTGGACGCCAAGCTGCGCGTGCAGATGCGTCTCGAGATCCGCCGCCTGCAGAAGCGTCTCAAGGTCACTTCCGTCTACGTGACCCATGATCAGACCGAAGCCATGACCCTGGCGGATCGTCTGGTGGTGATGAATGGCGGCCATGTCGAGCAGTTCGGCACGCCGATGGCGCTCTATGATCAGCCCGCCAGCCAGTTCGTCGCCGGCTTCATCGGCTCGCCGGCGATGAACTTCTTGAGCGCCACCCAGGCACAGGCAGGCCTCGTATTGCCGTGTGGCGCAACCATTGCCCTGCAGGGTGAGGGCGAAGGTCTGACCACGGGCGCTGAGCTGACCCTCGGCATTCGCCCCGAGCACCTGCAGGTACTGGGAGCAGCCGATGCCCTGCCCGCAGGGGCCGCGGAGCTTGAGGCGCGCATCGAGCTGGTCGAACCGCTGGGCGCGGACACCCTGGCGTACTGCCGACTGCAAGGCCAGAGCGAGCCGCTGGTGGTGAGACTGGATGGCGAGCACGCCGTCGCGGAAGAACAGACGCTGCGCCTGGCCATCCTTCCGGCGCGTGCCCATCTGTTCGGCGCCGACGGCAAGCGGCTGGCAACCCGCGAGCAGGCGACAGCGGCCATCGAATGAGCGCTTGCGTCCTGTCGCGGGCCGACGGAACCCCTTGCCCTGATAACGTCATCATTGGATGGTAATGCTTGAGACCTGCCCTGATCCGTCTCGCGTCTGAGCATCAGTGATCCGCCTCGACCGATCAGCGCCACAGCTGCGTGGCGGGCAGACATGCCATTCTTTCTGTGAGGATTCACCATGGTTTCATCGTCACATTCAGCCGACGCATCACATTCAACTGACAGCGTCCTGTCCCTGCCACTGGCGATCGCACATCGCGGCCTGTCGGCCTATGCGCCGGAAAACACCCTGGCCGCCATTCAGGCGGCGCATGAGGCCGGCTTTCAATGGGTGGAACTGGACGTGCAGTTGCTGGGCGATGGCACGCCGGTCATCTGGCACGATGCCGGCGTGAATCGCTGCTCGGATGGGCGTGGCAAGCTCAAGAATCTGGATTGGGACAGCGTGCAGACCTTTGATGTCGGCAGCTGGTTCAATGCGTGCTTTGCCGGTGAGCGCATGGCCTCGCTCAAGCAGGCGCTGGAGCTGATCGCACGCCTGGACATGCGTCTGAATCTGGAACTCAAGCTCAGCCCTGGCCACGATGCCCAGGCGCTGGTCGATGCCGCCATCCCGATGGCCAGCGCCCATCTGCCCGCCTCACACCTGATCATCTCGTCGTTTGATCCCCAGGCGCTGCGGTTGACGCGGCAACGCGACCCGCAGGTGCATATCGGCCTGCTCTACGATGACATCCCCGATGACTGGCAGAGCCTGGCCGATGAGCTGAACGCAAGTTCCGTGCATGCCGACTGGCGCGCCCTGACGCGCGCCGCGGCCAGTGCCATCACCAGCCGTGGCCACAAGCTGCTCTGCTACACGCCCAACGATGCAGCCGCCTTCGCGCCGCGCTGGGCCTGGGGTGTGGATGCCGTCATCAGCGATGACCCGGCCATCTTCAGTGAAGAAGACCGCGAGCCCACTCTACCGCACGACACCACCACGCAAGGGCTACCCCAGACATGACCCCGGGCATCGAGCGCGACAGTCGCAGCGTCGAACACGCCAGCAATGATGCACTGACGACGCGCCAGCAACAGATTCTCGAGCGACTGGCCCGCGAGGGCCAGCTGGCGGTCGACCCGTTGGCCCACGCCTTCAACGTCACGCCCCAGACCATCCGGCGTGATCTTGGCGTGCTGTGTGAGCGCGGGCTGGCGCGGCGGCGCCACGGCGGCATCGAGCGTCCGCCGGGCGGCTACAACCTGGGACATTCCCAGCGCATCATGCTGGCGCGCACTGCCAAG
>MDTG01296164.1_pt1 | contig 12002 bp, 5 predicted proteins | sample 811421 | NCBI WGS metagenome assembly MDTG01 (sample SAMN05326645, study PRJNA326480) | marine metagenome | isolation source: seawater | place: Pacific Ocean: South East | collected 2011 | reverse complement strand
GCCTGTGCTTCGGGCCTGTGCTTCGGGCCTGTGCTTCGGGCCTGTGCTTCGGGCCTGTGCTTCGGGCCCTGTCCTTCGCCCGCGGGGTCAGCGGTCGAAGTAGACGTCCCGGTCGAAGTCCTTGTACGTCTCGTAGTTCGTCTCGTAGCCCGCCACGAAGCGGGCGCTGAGGACGACCACCACCGCGAGGCCGAAGGCGAAGGCGCCGCGGGCGAGGCGCCGGAAGAAGCGCTCGGGCCAGATCTGCACCAGCGCCCACGGGGCGAGCAGCAGGAAGACGATGCCCGAGATGACGTAGCGCAGCATCGACCAGTGCTCGGGGTTCTTCATGTCCGCCGGGTCGACGGCGAAGTTCAGCGTGTACATCACCAGGACCACCGAGAAGAGCGTGCCCTTGAGGAGGTCGGGCTTCTGCCAGCAGTCCGCGAGGAAGCGCCCGCAGCCGAGGCAGAGCCAGGGGTAGAGCGGCACGGCGTACCAGCCGAAGGTCCAGTTGCCGGTGCCGATGGTGATGGCGGCCAGGTAGAAGACGAGCGGCGCCGCGACCAGCGCCGAGCGCGCCCAGCTCCGCTGCACGTGCGAGGCGACGGTGCCGAGCCAGAGGAAGAGCACCCAGCCGCGCCCGATGACGCTGTGGTTGATCAGCGTGACGTCGAACCAGCGGAGGAAGATGTTGAAGTGCACCGGGCGCGTGCCCTGGCGCTCGGTGGCGAACACGAAGGTGTCCCAGTCGATGACGGCGCCGTAGAGGAGCAGGAGCGCGCTCGTCGCCACGCCGATGACGCCCACGAGCACGCCCTCGCGCCACTTCCGCTCGGCCAGAACGAGCATCACGACCGCCGGCACGAAGGCGAAGCCCGTGACCTTCGCGAGCGTCGCGAGGCCGGCGAGGATCCCGGTCGCGACGAGCGCCTTGGTGCCGCCGCCCTCCTTCCAGCGGAGGAAGGCGTAGACGGCGCCCAGGCTGAGCGGGCCGAGGAGCGCCTCCTCCTTGATGACGCGCGTCTGGAGGACGATGGTCGGCAGCGTCGCGTAGAGCAGGCAGGCCAGCCAGGGCCCCGGGCCGACCGGGTCGAGGCGGCGCCCGATGAGGAACATCAGGATCAGGCAGGGGGCCGCGAGCAGGATCGGGACGAGCCGCGTGTGTTTGAGCTTGGCGTGCGCGAAGTGCTCGGCGCCGCCGAGGTGGGCCGCGGCGCCGACGAGGAGGTGCGTGGCCGGCGGGTGCTCGAAGTACGGCTGGATGATCGACCAGTCCATGCCGAAGTACTCGAGCCGGGAGTGCTGGACGCGGCTGCCGTAGACCGGCGCCCAGAGCGACCAGCCACGCGTCTCGCCGCTCTCGAGGAGCTGCCAGCCGTTCCAGGTCGCGAAGAGCTCGTCGCCGTTCTCCCGGAAGTCGGGCATCACGTCGTAGTCGACGAGGCGGAGGCCGAGCCCGAGGGCGAGGACGGCGGCGAAGGCCAGGGCGCCGAAGGTGCGTCGGCGGCGGGCCAGGCCGCCCCCGAGGGCCCAGAAGAGGAGCGCGGCGAGGCCGAGCGCGAGCGGGAGCCCGAGGGCCCAGAGGGCGACGCGGCCGCGGGTCCAGGGGTGGGGTGGGGTGGTCCAGCTCGCGGGGACCGGGTCGCAGCGGGCTCCGCGGCAGAGCTCGAGCCGGAGGTGCTGGGCGCGCCGCTCGAAGTCGCCGCTCCACACGATGTCGAGGTCGTGATCGCCGGCGGCGAGGTTCGCGCGCGGGTCGTGGGGGGCGCCGTCGACGCGGACGCGGGCCGGGCCGAGGGCGTCGACGCGGAGCTGGTAGCCCGGGCGCGGGAGGTGGAGGCGCGTGCGGATCGTCGCGCGGAAGGGGAAGAGGTCGGGCGGGATGCCGAGCGCCTCGAAGTCCCAGCCCTGCACGTAGCGCGAGAGGGCGCGGCGCTCGTTGGGGAACTGCGCGCGGTGCTCGACCGTGCGGGTCACCTCGACCCACTCGGCCCCTTCGTCTTCCTCGCCGAGCTGCGCCTCCCAGCGCGCGGCCACGCCGTGGCGGAGCAGGTGGTCCGCGCCGACGAGCCCGCCGAGCACGACCAGGCCCATCAGGGCGGCGGCGGCCACGCGACCGAGGGCGGGCCGCCCGGGGCGCGAAGGCGGGCGCGAGGGCGGGCGCGCCGGCGGCGTCGGGCTCTCGGGGGCGGGCTCCAAAGCTCCGCGAGCTTAGCGATCTCGCGGGCCTCCACAAGCGCCCGGCACCCCTCGCGGTCGCCGCTGGCGCGCGGGCCCGATTCGCGGCAGCCTCGCGGCGATGCGCCGGCTGCCCCGTACGGGCCGGTGGCTGCCCCTCGCCCTCGCCGCGCTGGCCGCCGCCCTGGTCTACTGGTCCCCGGCGCTCGTCTTCTGGGAGGCCACGGGCTTCGGCGACTGGCAGCAGTTCCAGCACCAGTGGGAGGCCGCCTACGTCTCCGTGGTCCGCTACGGCGAGCTCCCGCTGTGGAACCCCTGGCATTGCGGGGGCGTGATCCTCTTCGGGGACCCGCAGGCGCAGGCCTACTCGCCCCTCTTCTGGCTGCTGCTCCCCTTCGGCACGGCGGCGGGCCTGAAGATCTTCCTGGTGCTCCACACGGCCTTCGGCTGGGCGGGCATGGTGCTCTTCGCGCGGCGACACCTCGGCGTGGGGCCGGCGGCGAGCTGGGCGGCGGCGCTCCTCTGGGCCGGCTCGGGCTTCTTCGCCTGGCACGGCTCGGGCGGTCATAGCGCCTTCCTGCCCTTCTACTTCGCGCCCTGGCTGTTGCTCGCCTGGCGCAAGGCGGCGACCGACCTCCGCTACGCGGCAGCCGTGGCCGGGATCATGGCCCTCGTCCTGCTCGAGGGGGGCGTCTACCCCTTCCCCTACTTCTGCCTGCTCCTCGCCTTCGACGGCGTGGTGCAGATCGCCCGCGCCCCCGATCGGGCGGGCCGGCTCGCCGTCTTCCGCGCCGGCGCCGTCGCCTTGCCGCTCATGCTGCTGCTCGGTGGCTTCCGGCTCGTGCCCGTGCTGAACACCATGTCGCGCTACCCGCGGCCCACGGCCGGCGACGACGCGCTCTCCATCCCGGAGGTGATCGCCATGCTCACCTCCAAGGAGTACGACTACGGCTTCCCGGGGCACGAGTACGTCTGGGCCGAGTACGGGACCTTCATCGGCTGGATCGCGCTCGCCCTCGGCCTCGTCGGTGTCGTCCTCGCGGCGCGCCGCCAGCGCTGGGTGCTCGCCGGCTTCCTCCTCTTCGGCGGGCTCATGCTCGGCCGCGTCACGCCCTTCCACCCCTGGGCGCTGCTCCACGCGCTCCCGGTCTACGGCTCGCTCCGCGTGCCGTCGCGCTTCGCCGTGCTGATGACCTTCTACCTCGGCCTCGGCGCGGCGATCGCGCTCCAGGCGGCGGTGGGCTGGCTCGCGCGGCGGCGCTGGCGCCACGACCTCGACTTCCTGCGCGGGGCGCTGCCCTGGGTGCTGCTCCTCGCCATCGCCGGGCACCTCGCCTGGGGCAACGGGGCCGTCATCGATCGCTGGCGCGGGCCGCCGCTGCCGCCGGTGGATCACGACGCCGAATACCACCTGATCTCCCGGCACCAGTACGGCGCCTACGCGAGCTTCCCGGCGCGCGGCGTGAGCAACGTCGGCTGCTACACGGGGATGACCTATCCGGCCGCGCCCGGGCTCTGGGAGGGGCAGCGGGCGCAGGTGCGCCTCCGGCCGGGCGGCGAGGTGCACGGCGTGGAGCGCACGGCGAACACGATCACGGCGGACGTGGAGCTGAGCGTGCCGGGGGACCTGGTCGTCAACCAGACCTGGGCGCGGGGCTGGTCGAGCGACGTGGGCCGGGTCGAGCAGGGCGATCGGGGGCTGATCGTGGTGCGTGGCGTGCCGTCGGGGCGGCGCCGCGTGCGGCTGCGCTACGTGCCCGACGATCTCGCGCTGGCGTCGGCGCTCGGCGGGACGGGGCTGCTCGCGACGCTCTTCGTCGCGTGGTGGCCCTCGCCGGCGCGGCTTCGTCGGAGGCGTCGGCGCGCCAGGCCGCCGGCCGCGGCGACCAGTGCTCCAGGATGAAGCCCACGCTCTGACGGATCTGGGCGTCCGGCTCCGGGGCCAGGGCCCAGCGGGGGGCGAGGCAGGCGAGGGCGACGAGGAGGGCGCGGGCGAAGAGGCGCGGATCGCGGAGCGGCGCGCTCGCCCAGACCAGGCTGCCGAGGGCCAGGAGGGCGAGGGGGAGCATGGCGAGGTTGCCCTCGAGGCCGAAGAGGAGCGCGCCGGCGTTGTGGGGGGCGGCGCCGGCCTCGAAGACGGCCGGGAAGAGGTGCACCAGAGGCCAGTCGATCTCCGGCGGGAGGTGCGGGTAGTAGGCGCTCGGGAGGCCGGCGGCGACGAGGGAGGCGAGGGCCGTGCCGAGGGCGAGGGCGTGGGCGGCGCGCGCGTGGTGATGCGCCATGCGGTCGAGGGCGATGGCGGCGGCGACGGCGAGGAAGGGGAGGGTGACGACGAGGTAGCGCGGGCCGAGGGACCAGCCGCCCTCCCAGTTGTTCATGAGGCAGATGACGCCGTACATGCCGGCGACCAGGAAGAGGGCGGTCAGGGCGGGGGCGCGGACCGTGCGGTCGCGGCGCCGGGCCCAGAGCGCCGGGAGGGCGCCGAAGGCGAAGGCGAAGGTGGGCGTGAGGCTGAAGGCGCCGAGGCGCGGGTCGACGAGGAGGCGCCAGGCGGCGTCGGCGTGGAAGGCGTCGGCGCCGAAGAAGCCACTCTCGTGGCCGGCGCGGAAGGCGGCGTTCTCGACGAAGAGGTGTCCGGGCGTGAGCGGGTTGCCGTAGGCGGAGGCCTGGAAGTGCATCACGAGGAGCGTCGGGAGGAGGGCGCCGGCGCCGAAGAGGAGGATGCGCGGCCAGGGGCGGAGGGCGACGAGGGCGTAGACGCAGAGGGCGAAGGTGGCGACGAAGCAGGGGTACTCGAGGGCGGAGGCGCTCGCGGCGAGGAGGCCGGCGGCGAAGGCGCGGAGGGCGGGGCGGGGGCCGCGCGCGTGGGGGGGCGCGCGCTGGGCGTCGAAGAGGAGCGCGAAGGCGGTGAAGGCGGCGGCGGCGCTCGTGGAGTGGCTGGCGAAGAGGTAGGCGTAGCCGAGGAGGCAGGAGCCGAGGGCCGTGGCGACGTAGACGGCGTCGCGGATGACGGCGGAGCGGACGCGGGCGCCGAGCCAGCCGTAGAAGAAGCCGAAGAAGAGCATCATCGGCAGGCCGCTGGCGAAGAGGCGCATGGCCCAGAGGTGGGCGGGGGAGGTCGGGGACGCGGGCGGGCCTTCGGTGCCCTTGAGGGCCTGGGCGAGGAGGTAGCCGGGGAGGCCGAGCCAGCTCGAGAGGGGGGCCTTGACGCTGTAGTAGCGGCGCGTGTGGCCGGCGGGGGCGCGGGCGCCCTCGCAGGGGATGGGCTCGTCCTCGGGGGTCCATTCGACGCAGGCGGCGTCGTTCACCCAGCCCCAGCGGCGGCGCATGCCGGAGATCTCGTAGGTGCCGTCCTCGGCGAGGGCGGCCGTCATGTGGATGCGGACGTTCTCGTTCGGGTTGTTGAGGTCCGGGTAGACGGGGAAGGCCCAGAGCCAGGCGAGGGCGAAGAAGGCGACGGCGGCGAGGCGGCGGCGACGCGAGGGGAGGGCGCGGGCGGGGTCTTCGGGCTCGGGGGCGGGGCGGGACCCGGGGGCGCGCGGCGGGGCAGGGCGGGGCCCGGCGGTCGCCTCGGTCGGCTCGGGGGCGCGCGGGTCGGCGGGACCGTTCACGCGGGGGGTGTAGCAGAGGGGGCGGGGCGCGTCGCGATCGCCTCGCGCGCGGCTGGAGGAGGGGCGCGGGGGGAGAATTCGGTGGTCTGTGGGTCGCGGGAAGGATTCGACGGCCTGGCGCCGTTGCCCGGGCACGAGCGGGCCCGTAGGCTCGCCCGACCCTCATGGCTTCTGTCTTCCCCGACGGCCCGCCCCTCGAGGCCCTCAGCGTCGTGCTGCCCTGCTACGACGAGGAGGCGAACGTGGAGCGGGTGGTGCGCGAGGCGGTGGCCGTCGCGCGGGCGGCGGCGCGCTCGCCGGAGGTGGTGGTCGTCGACGACGGGAGCCGCGATCGCACGCCCCAGCTGCTCGAGGGGCTCGCGGCGGAGCTGCCCGAGCTGCGCATCGTGCGTCACGCCGCGAACCTCGGCTACGGGGCGGCGCTCGCCTCGGGCTTCCGCGCGGCCCGGGGCGCGTGGGTGTTCTACACGGACGGGGACGGGCAGTTCGACCCGGCCGAGCTGCTCCCGCTGCTCCCGCGGCTGCGCTCCGATCGCGTGATCGTCGGGTTTCGCGCGCCGCGCTCGGACCCGCCCATGCGCGTGCTGAACGGCTTCGTGTGGACGCGGCTGGTCGACGCGCTCCTGGGTGTGGGGGTTCGGGACGTGAACTGCGCGTTCAAGCTCTTCCCCAAGAGCCTCCTCGAGCGGGTGCCGATGGCGAGCGTCGGGGCCGCCATCGACGCCGAGCTCCTCGCCGGTGCGCGGCGCCTCGGCTATGGCATCGACGAGGTCCCCGTGAGTCACCGGCCCCGCGTTCGAGGCCGAGCCACGGGCGCGCACCCGCGGGTCGTGCTGCAGGCCCTGGTCGAGCTCCGCGCCCTCGCCGCGGCCCACCGCGCCGCCCCCCACCGCCTCCCCGTCGCCTCGCCTCGCTGAGGGCCCGTCGACGCGCTCCCAACCGGGACTCGAAACCGTCCCGGACACGAGCCCAATCGGGTCAGCTGATGCCCTTCTGCAGCGGACGCAGCATCCGGAAGAGGGCGCGCACGTTCTCGATCGCGTCCTCCGCCGCCTCGTCCTCGTCGAAGCGCCGCGTCAGCTTCATGTCCGGCGTCAGCTTCCACGGGCTCCGCGGCTCGCCGACCAACGCGATCACCTTCGCCGGGTCGAGCGGCGTGTCCTCGCGGAGGTGCAGCGTCACCCGCCGCTCGGTCGCCTCGCAGCCGAGCGCCCGGAAGTGCCGCAGCAGCGGCCGCAACGACATCACACGCACGAGCTGCCGCGCGGGCTCGGGCGGCGGGCCGAAGCGGTCCTCCATCTCGATGGCCAGATCCTCGATCGAGTCCTCGTCCTCGAGCGTCGCGAAGCGCTTGTAGAAGCTGAGCCGGATGCCGACGTCGTCGATGTACTCCTCCGGCAGGTAGTGCTCGACGTCGATGGTGATCTCCGGGTCGATCTCCTGGACCACCTCTTCGCCGCGGAGCTGTGCCACGGCCTCCTCGAGCATGTGCACGAAGAGGTCGAAGCCGACGAGCGCCACGTTCCCCGACTGCTCCGCCCCGAGCAGGTCGCCCACGCCGCGGAGCTCCATGTCGAGGCTGGCCACCTGGAAGCCGCTCCCGAGCTCCGTGAACCGCTCGAGGGCCTGGATCCGCTGCCGCGCCTCGTCGGTCATCACGGTCGGCGGCGGCGTCACCAGGTAGCAGTACGCGCGCTCCTTCGATCGGCCCACGCGCCCGCGGAGCTGGTAGAGCTGCGCCAGGCCGAAGATGTCCGCCCGGTCGACGATCATCGTGTTCGCTCGCGGGATGTCGAGGCCGCTCTCGATGATGGCCGTCGAGCAGAGCACGTCGTACTCGCCGGCCACGAAGTCGGTCATGGCCCGCTCGAGCTCGCCCTCCTTCATCTGTCCGTGCGCGACGATGAAACGAGCCTGCGGGAGGAGCTCCTGGAGCCGCTGCGCCCGCTCGTAGAGGCCCTCGATCCGGTTGTAGACGAAGAAGCACTGACCGCCCCGGTCGAGCTCGCGGCGGATGGCCTCCTTCAGCGTGTGGTCGTCCCATCGGCACGCGAAGGTGCGCACGGCGCGGCGGTCGATCGGGGCCGTCGTGATCAGGCTGAGCTCCCGCAGGCCGCCGATGGCGAGCTGGAGCGTCCGCGGGATGGGCGTCGCCGTCAGCGTCAGTACGTCCACGTCGGTCTTCAGCGTCTTGATGCGCTCCTTGTGGGCGACGCCGAAGCGCTGCTCCTCATCGACGACGAGCAGCCCGAGCCGGTCGAAGTGCACGTCCTTCGAGAGCAGCCGGTGCGTGCCCACGACCACGTCGACGGTGCCTTCCTTCAGGCCGCGGAGCGTCTTCGTGGATTCGTCCCGGCCCACGAAGCGGCTGAGCGTGCCGACCTCGATCGGGTAGCCCTCGAAGCGCTGCTTCAGGTTCTGGTAGTGCTGCTGCGCGAGCACCGTCGTCGGACAGAGGATCGCGACCTGGCGCCCCTCCATGGCCACCCGGAACGCGGCGCGGATGGCCACCTCGGTCTTGCCGAAGCCCACGTCGCCGCAGACCAGCCGGTCCATGGGGCGCGGCGCCTCGAGATCCTCGAGGACCTCCTCGATCGCGCGCGCCTGGTCCGGCGTCTCCTCGAACGGGAACGTGGCCTCGAACTCCGCGTAGGTGCGGTCTGGCGCCGGGAGGGGGTCACGGCGGCTCGCGGCGCGCTCGGCGTAGAGCTTGATCAGGTCGTCGGCGAGCTTCCGGACGGCCTTGCGGACCTTCTGCTTCTTCTTGGCGAAGGTCGTGCCGCCGAGCCGGTCGAGCTTCGGCTTCGAGCCCTCCTTGCCCGCGAACTTCTGCAGCTGGTTCAGGCGCGTGACCGGCAGGAAGAGCTTGTCCTTGCCGTGGTACTCGACGATGAGCGTCTCGACCATGCGCGGCTCTTCGCCCTGGAGCCGCTGCATCGGCGTGAGCGCCATGGGCTTGCGCTCGATGCCGAGGTAGACGCCGACGCCGTGGTCCGCGTGGACGATGTAGTCGCCCGGCTTCAGCTCGCGGAGATCCTCGAGGAAAGCCTGCGCCGTCTTCTGCTTCCGCCGCCGGCGCTTCTGTCGCCGGCGGCGCGTGCGCGTGCCGAAGATCTCCTGCTCGGTGACGACGACCAGGCCCTCGGTGGCCCAGGCGAAGCCGTCGTTCAGCTCGCCGACGACGATCTGCACGGCGGCGGGCGGCGGGCCCTCGAGGATCGCCGGATCGAAGGCGGCCGGGTGCCCCTTCGGGCCCGTCGCCAGGACGGGCACGTCGTAGCCCTTCAGGAGCGAGACCAGTCGCTCGGCCTGCGTGTGCGTGCGCGCCGTGAAGACGACGCGGAGGCCCATGTCGAGCCAGCGCTTCGCCCGGTCGACCACCGGCTGGAGGCCCTCGTCGCTGCCGGCCTGGCGCCGGGCCTTGAGCTCGGCGACGAGCGGGCGCTGATCCTCGGCGCCGAGCTGGATGACGTCGTCCTCGCCGACGCTCTCGTAGAGGGCCGTCGGCGACTCCTCGTACGAGGGCGCGCCGACGATGGCCAGCTCGTGGACGACGACGCGCTTGCGCTCCTCGAGGCGCGCGACGAGCTCGCCCTCGTCCGCGTAGAGGGCGTCGAGCGGGTAGACCGGGGCGCCGTCCTCGGCCTTCGCCGCGCGATCCTCGATGGCCCGGGTGAGCTCGAGGTCGAGGCTCTTCGTGATGTCCGTCGGGTCGAGGAGGACGACCGGCGCCTCGGCCGGGATGTAGTCGAGGAGGGTCTCGAGGTGGTCGTAGAAGGCCGGGAGGAAGCCCTCGACGCCGTAGAACGCGCGGCCGGCCTCGAGGTCCTCGAGGAGCTGGTTGCGCTTCTTGGTCGGCACGTTGGCCTCGTCGCAGAGGTCCCGGATGCGCGTCAGCGCGCGGTCCCGATCGGCGGCCGTGAGCACCGTGTCGCGGGCCGGGTGGACGAAGATGCGGTCGACGCTCTCGACCGTGCGCTGGTCGTCTGGGTCGAAGAGCTTGATGGAGAGGACGAGCCAGTCGTCGAGCTCGATGCGCGCCGGGTACTGCGCGTGCGGCGGGTAGACGTCGATGATCCCGCCGCGTACGGCGAAGGTGCCCGGATCCTCGGCGACCGGGACGCGGAGGTAGCCGCCCGCCGTGAGCACGTCGATGAGGTCGTCGCGCTCGAGCTCCCCCTCGGCCTCGATGAGGAGGGAGCGGGCGTCGACGGCGGCCTTCGGCGGGACGCGCCGGAGGACGGCGGGCGCGGGCGCGACGAGGAAGCGCCAGGGGAGCTCGCGGGTGAGGTGGAAGAGGGTCGCGAGCCGGTCCATCGCCGTGCGCCGGTCCGGGGCGACGTCGAGGAAGGGCGTGGTGTCGAGGGAGGGGTAGAGGAGGACCTGATCGCGGTCGCCGCCGAGGAAGAAGCGGAGGTCCTCCGCGGCCCGGACGGCCTTGTCGCCGTCGCCGGTGAGCACGAGCGTGGGTCCGAGCTCGCCGCGGGAGAGGAGGAGCGCCGCGGCGCCCGGGGGGAGGCCGGCGAGGTCCGTGCGGGCGGACGCTGCGATGCGCGCGAGGACCTCGTCGCGGCGCGCGTCGGCGCGGGCGAGGCCGGCGTGGAGGGATTGGAGGGCCGCGTCTTCCATGGGGGCGAGGGGAGCTTCGGGGGGACCCTGGGTCTAGCCCGGATTCGTCACCAGTCGACGCGCCCTCGTACAATCCTTCGGGCCCGCGGCGGATTCGCGCTTCGCCGAAACACCGCCTGTATTCCTTGCTCCGCGAGAATCCACTGCGAACCCGAAACCTCGCACGATCATCACGCCCGGGGTGACTCCTCCGGTCTAGGTCATCTGGGGCGGCATGCCAGCGCGGCGTCGACGGCCCTTCAGTGGCCGCTGGCGGGCTCGCCGTCGTCGGGGCTCGGCGGCTCCGCGGGGCCCTTCTTCTTCAGGAGGCGCTTGAGCTGCCAGGAGAGCCAGGGCGGGGCCACGACCGTGGTGAGCATGACCATGAGCACGACGGCCATGTAGACGTCGGGCTGGATCAGCGGGTGCCCGTCCACCTCGATGGCGCGGCCGACGTCGGCGAAGATCAGGCCGACCTCGCCCCGCGGCACCATGCCGATGCCGACGGTCATGCGGTCGACCTTGCCGCGGACGCCGAGGCCGCTGAGGAGCTTGCCGAGGATGGCGACGACCGTGAGGGCGCCGGCGAGGAGCAGCGGGTCCACGCTCACGCCCTCAAGGTCGACCATCATGCCGGTCCGCACGAAGAAGATCGGCGTCATGATCGCCACGATGGGCGCGACGATCGGCGCCAGGTCGTGCTTGTTCTTCTTGCCGAAGGGCCGGACGTGGACCTCGTCGAGGATGAGGCCCGCGGCGAACGCGCCGACGATGGGCGCGAGGCCGGCGGCGGCGCTGGCGCCGGCGAGGAGCAGGCAGAGGCCGATGGCGAGGGCGGCGAGGACGCCCGGGCTCCGGAGGCGCGAGGCCGCCTTGAAGACGCCGGGCATGACGTAGGCGCCGAGCAGGAGCGCGCCGACCAGGAAGCCGCCGGCGAGGCCGCTGATGATGCCGAGCTGCTTGGCGTCGACGTGGCCGCTCGAGGCGAGGCCGGCGACGACGGCGAGGATCACCAGGCCGAGCACGTCGTCGATGACGGCGGCGCCGAGGATGACCCGCGTCTCGACCCGGTCCATGGCGCCGAGGCTCTGGAGCACGGCGGCGGTGATGCCGACGGAGGTCGCGCAGAGCGTCGCGCCGACGAAGAGGTGGAGCGTGCTCCCGCCCTCCGGGACCAGCCAGGCGGCCGCGCCGTAGCCGAAGGCCATGGGCGCGACGACGCCGATGATCGCGACGAGCCCCGACTGCGGCGCGACCTTGCGCATCTCCGTGAGCGTCGACTCGAGGCCGACCTCGAAGAGGAGGAGCACCACGCCGAGGTTCGCGAGGAACTCCACGGACGGCAGCTCCGCCGCGTGGTCGAAGGCGTGCACCCCCATCAGGTCGAGGTTCCCGAGGAGGATGCCCGCGCAGAGCTCGCCCAGGACCGGCGGCTGCTTGATGCGCACGGCGAGCTCGCCGCCGATCTTCGCGACGATGAGGATGCCGGCGATCGAGAGCCAGACCTCGGGCCCGGGCCCGTGGCCGCCGCCGCTCGCGTGGGCCGTGACCGGCAGCGCGATGGCGACCAGGACGAGGAAGGCTCGGAGCAGGCGCGGGCGAGGGTGGGTCATGCGGCGGGGG
>MDTG01180332.1_pt1 | contig 12002 bp, 16 predicted proteins | sample 811421 | NCBI WGS metagenome assembly MDTG01 (sample SAMN05326645, study PRJNA326480) | marine metagenome | isolation source: seawater | place: Pacific Ocean: South East | collected 2011 | reverse complement strand
AGGAGTTTGGCTAAATGAGTGCTGTAACGGAAATCGCGCTTTATCTCATCCGTAACGTTGGCGCCCTGATATTACTGGTGGTTGTCTTGCGCGGCGTTTTGCACACCTCGCGCGTCAATTTTTACAACCCGATTTCGCAACTGGTGGTCCGATTAACCAACCCACTGCTACAACCTCTGCGGGGCGCGCTGCCTCCAACGGGTCGCATCGACTGGGCAGTGATCGTCATTGCGGTACTCCTGCAATCCCTGATCCTCGCCAGCATAGCGTGGGTTGCAGGGGACCGTTGGGCATTACCCGGGTTACCCACACTGCTAGCTTGGGGGACCGTCGGCGTGCTGGGCTTACTGGTCAACCTGTATTTTTTCATCCTGATCGCGATGATCATCGTCAGCTGGGTGGCGCCCAGTAGCCGGCACCCTGCTATCGAACTGATCTGGCAGATCTCGGAGCCGGTGATGGCGCCTTTTCGCTCCATACTGCCCAACATGGGCGGCATCGATTTCTCCCCGATTCTATTGTTCATTGGCATCAACGTGATCCAAATCGGCCTCAGACATCTCGCAATAACCCTCGGCTTACCGACGGGCCTCGTGTTCGGGCTCTGACTCGTGGCCGTGAAGCTCTCGGATGGAAATGTGGGTCTGGTGACACCCCAGGTCGCACATTTTGACGAACCGTTTACCTTTTCCAGCGGGGCAGTGCTGCGCAGCCATGAGCTGATCTATGAAACCTATGGCCAGCTCAACAATGCCGGCGACAACGCAGTATTGATTTGCCATGCGTTGTCCGGCTCTCATCATGCGGCCGGTTACCACTCCAAGGCTGATCGCGGGCCCGGTTGGTGGGACCTTGCCATTGGGCCGGGCAAGCCCATCGATACAGATCGTTTATATGTTGTTTGTTCAAACAATCTGGGGGGCTGCGATGGCTCTTCAGGCCCCAACACCATCAACCCAGCGACTAACGAGCCTTGGGGCGGGGCCTTCCCCCAACCTCAAGTCAAAGACTGGGTGCGTAGCCAGAAACGACTAGCCGAGTACTTGAATATACCGCGCTGGGCGGCAGTGATAGGCGGCAGTTTGGGCGGCATGCAAGCGCTGCGATGGGCGGTGGATTTCCCCGATTGGGTGGAGCACTGCATTGCGCTGGCTGCAGCGCCTGGTCTGACTGCCCAGAACATTGCCTTCAATGAGATCGCTCGACATGCCATTTTGTCAGACCCGGATTGGTGCCAAGGCGATTATCTAGCTCAGGGAAAACTGCCCACCCGGGGAGTGGCTCTGGCGAGGATGGTTGGGCACCTCACCTACATGTCGGCAGATGGCATGAGTGACCGTTTTGGCAGGGAGCTACGCGAAGGAAGCTTCGTGCCAGACGATAACAGCGAGTGGGTGTTCCAAGTAGAAAGCTACCTTCGCCATCAGGGTGCGCGGTTCTCAGCGCAGTTTGATGCTAATACCTACGTATTGATGACACGCGCATTGGATCTTTTTGACCTGGCAGCGGAAGACAAAAGTGACCTGATAGCGGCCCTGTCTGTCGCAAAAGCTGATTTTTTAATCGCGTCTTTTAGTTCCGACTGGCGCTTTCCGCCCCAGCGCTCGGTCGAAATTCGCGACGCGCTACTGGCAGCGGGCAAGCCGGTGACCTATGCCAATATCGACACCGATAATGGACACGATGGTTTTTTGCTACCCAACCCCACCTACGAGGCACTGCTGAGTGCATGGATGTCTAGGGTCGGGCCCTCATGAATCGCCTCGATCTCGATACAGTTTTGAGCTGGGTGCGAGAAGGGAGTCAGGTGCTGGACCTTGGCTGTGGCGATGGGGCCTTTTTAGCGCGTCTGAGCGAGGAGAGGGGCGCTATTGGTGTGGGAGTTGATATCGATCCGGCCAACTTGGTCACCGCAGTCAGCAGAGGGCTTGATGTTATTCAGGAGGACATCAACGACGGGCTGCACTGCTTTACCACCAATCGGTTTGATGTCGTGATTTTGGCCCACGCGCTTCAAGAACTTACCCATCCACATATCGCGCTTCAACGTATGGTCGATATTGCAGATGAGGCGATCGTATCGTTTCCCAACTTTGGCCATTGGTCATGCAGGCTACATTTGGGTGTCAAAGGTCGTATGCCCATGTCTCGGATCATGCCACTCCACTGGTATGACACCCCCAACATTCACTTCTGCACCGTTACGGACTTCGACACACTGTGCTCATCACTTCACATAGATATTATCGAGAGAGCGACCATAGCCGGTCACGGACAGCAGCGTTTGGGCCGCTGGTTCCCCAATCTTTTCGCTACCAGCGCTATTTACCGTATCCGTCGCTCTGGCGACTAATCGCGGTAATGATGGGGTTGGCGATAGAGCCGGCTCTCGGGCAGCAATCCACTCGTTTCGATCAATTCGAGTTGCACCACAGTATTGTGTATACGACGTTTCTCTCACCACAGGTTGCCGCGGAGTACGGCATCACCAGAGGCACCGACAAAGCCATCCTGACGCTGTCGGTCCGCGACGCGAACGCTGGAGAGATAGCCGGCAGGCCGATGTCTATTGAAGGGCGGACATGGGACCTGATCACGGGCGAAAGCATGCGCATCAAGGAAATCCGCGAAGGCCGCGCCACCTACTACATCGTGCCGTTTGAATTTCTGGATCGAGAGTATCGATTTTTCGAATTTAACTTTCAACCCGAAGGAACAGAGATTGTGTTCGAGCACAAAATCAAAGTGCAGCTCTGGCGTCAGGACTAAAAAATGGCGCCGCGAAGCATGCCGACGCTAATCATTGCCAGCCACAACAAGGGCAAGATCCGCGAGTTTACAGAAATACTGGGTAACCACTGGGTGATCTCGCCCCAGAGTGATCATGGCGTGTCAGAGGTCGCCGAGACCGGGGCCACTTTTGTAGAGAACGCGCTGATAAAGGCAAGGCATGCGTGCCGCGCGACAGGCTGCGCAGCGCTGGCAGATGACTCTGGTCTGGTGGTACCCGCACTGGGTGGCGACCCTGGGCTGCGCTCGGCCAGGTACTCAGGAAATGGCGATCAAGCTAATAATGCGCTGCTGTTAGAAAACATGGCACCACTATTAGGCTCAGACCGCTCAGCATTTTATATCGCCGTACTGGTCATAATGCAGCATGCCGATGACCCGAGCCCTTTCATTGCCGAGGGCCGCTGGTCAGGATCCATTGCCACTGCGCCAGCCGGCGATGGCGGGTTCGGCTACGATCCGCTGTTCATTCCCGATGGCGAGCGCCGCCACGCCGCCGAGTTGACCGCAGAGGAAAAAAATCTCATCAGCCATCGAGGTAAGGCTCTCATGAGGTTGATGAAGCTGGCTCAAGCATGATCAAGCCGGCATCGATTCCGCTAGCACTCTATGTGCATCTACCGTGGTGCGTACAAAAGTGTCCCTATTGCGACTTCAACAGCCACGAGGGGTTTTCTCCCACACTTCAACAACCCTATGTCGATGCGCTGCTGAGTGATTTGGACAGCCAGTTAGAATGGCTCAACGGCCGACCGATAGGATCGATCTTCATCGGTGGCGGAACCCCCAGCCTGTTTGACGGCGAGTGGATCGCGCAATTACTGGGGGGCATTGGCGACCGGCTCACCATCGCACGGCAAGCTGAAATTACTCTGGAAAGTAACCCGAATAGTGCCGATGCCGAGCACTTCAAACGTTATCGGCGCGCAGGCGTTAACCGGCTCAGCATTGGCGTACAGACATTTAATGACCACGCACTGCAGAGCCTCGGCAGATTACACAGCGGCGATGAGGCCCGGCACGCTCTGGACCACATTCCGGCCGCTGGCTTCGATCGATGGAACATCGACCTGATGCATGGCTTGCCCGGGCAGAACGCAAAGATGGCTGAAGCAGACGTTGCAGAGGCTATTGAGCGCGGTACCGGTCATATCTCCTGGTACCAGTTGACGATCGAGCGAAATACTCGATTTTGGTCAGCGCCCCCAAAACTGCCAGGCGAGGACGAGTTGGAATCTATTCAAAGTCGGGGCGAAGGCATGTTCCAAACCGCAGGATTCCTGCAGTATGAAGTCTCAGCGTATAGCCGGGACGGCGAGGAAAGCCGGCACAACCTCAACTATTGGCAGTTTGGTGATTACGTAGGCTTGGGTGCTGGTGCCCATGGCAAAGTGACGCGAGCCGCTGGCGATATTGTGCGAACACATCGTACCCGCCTGCCCAACGACTACCTTAAGCTCAATCAGCGAGCCGGCATGGCACCGCCCGCGACGACAACAATCTTGACACAAGCTGTCATCGGTGAGTTTGCAATGAACGCGCTTCGCCTTAAGGGCGGCGTCTCACTGAGTGAATTTACCGACCGAACTGGCCTGCAAAGCGCAGACTTAGTCGCAGCGGCGGATGAAGCGATTTCAAAAGGGTGGTTAGCGGACCCAGCTGCCCAGCAGTTCGTCGCGACAGAATTAGGTTACCAATTTTTGGACAGTACCGTAGCGACCTTTCTTTAGGACGACGCTCTGAGGTAAATCAAGTCCTGCACGGCGTGTCCCAGACGCTCACCACGCAGCTCAAACTTGGTCACTGGTCTGTAGTCTGGCCTTGCTACCGCCCTACGGGGCACGCCACCGGCGTTGATAAGCAGTGGCTCCGCTTCCAGTACGTCGAACATATGCTCCGCATAGGGTGTCCAATCGGTCGCGAGGTGAAGATACCCATCTCCTCTAATCAGGTGAGCCAGATCGCCAATGAATTTGGGTTGGATCAAACGGCGCTTGTGGTGTCGTTTTTTATGCCAAGGATCGGGGAAAAAAATATGGACGGCATCTAGCGAAGCGGGCGCCACACATTGCGACAGCACGTCGACAGCGTCTTCGGCGTAGACGCGCAGGTTTCTGATACCCAAACCCAAAGCCTGCGACAGCAATCTGCCCACGCCAGGCCGATACACCTCTATCCCTACAAACTGCGTCTTAGGCTCGGCCTGAGCCATTTGCAACAGGCTGTCGCCCATTCCGAACCCGACTTCAAGTACCCGTCGTCCGGGTGAGCCAAATGTCTTATCCCAGTCCAGTGCGCCCTGCGCTACTGTCAAGCCAAACTGGGGGAAGCCCTGCTGCCAGCCCTGCTCTTGACCAGCAGTCATCCTGCCGGCGCGCATGACAAAACTTCTGATACGGGCGGAAATGGGGCCTGCAGCGGCTACCATAGGCTGGCTGAGAATGATTGAGCCCGATCGCGATCAGGCTACCATGGCAGCGCGCAATTTCTTGAGCGCATTGGCCTCCAACTGCCGGATCCGCTCTGCCGAAATTTGATACTCCGCCGCCAATTCGTGCAAAGTCGATTTATCATCCAGTAACCATCTGCGTTCTAGAATGTCGCGGCTTCGATCATCCAGACCAGCCAATGCCAGATGGAGCCTGCTCATACTGTCTTCTGCGAAATTCTCGGCCTCAACCAACTCGCTCGGATCCGACTGCCCGCCGGTCAAAAAATACTGCGGTGCCTGCCAACCATCGTCTTCATCCGCATCTGCTGGCGCATCGAAAGCGATGTCGCGGCCTGCCAGGCGGCCCTCCATCCGGGTGACCTCCGCTTCGTCAACGCCCAGATCTGCGGCAATCGCGCGGGTTTCCTCGGCAGACAGCCACTCGAGCGATTTTTTCTGGCTGCGCAGATTGAAAAACAGCTTTCGCTGCGCCTTGGTTGTGGCGACTTTTACAATACGCCAGTTGCGGAGGATATATTCATGCATTTCGGCTTTGATCCAGTGCACCGCGAAGGACACCAGCCGAACCCCTTTTGTCGGATCAAACCGCTTAACCGCTTTCATCAGGCCGACATTGCCTTCCTGAATCAGGTCTGCCTCTGCCAATCCGTATCCTGAATAGCTCCTCGCGATATGCACAACAAAGCGAAGGTGTGCCAGCACCAGCTCCCGTGCCGAATCGACGCATTCCTCGTAGTACAGACGCTCTGCTAGCTCACGCTCTCGTTCCACTGACAAAATGGCAATACCGCTCACCGCCTGAACGTAAGCAGGCAAGTTAGCGCCAGGCGCCATATTGAGCACTGCGCTATTAGGCAGCGCCAGTGCGCGTTGCGTTTCTGTCATAACTACAGCCTCCAAAAGGCCTTAACGAGGATTATTTTAGCACTCTCACACCAAGAGTGCTAAATATTGAAAAATAAGTCATTTCAATCGCTTAATTAGCATTCAGGCGTGTGATGTACCGCTGAGTGGCAAAAAGTGCCGCCAACCAGCCAACCGTGGCGCCCAGGCTGATCATCGCGATAGGGTACGTGGCGCCGGGGCCCGATAGTGGATTGGCCTGGTCATACAGGAGAAATAAGGCGTTAACGGGCCCTGCCACACACGCGGTGAAGGCCCAAAGGCCAATAGTAGCCAGCACCCCACCACCAGCGCCGAAGTACAGCCCGCTGTATAAAAAGGGCCTGCGAATAAAAGCAGGTGAACCGCCGACGAGGCTGACCACCCGGATCTCCTCTCTGCGCGCATCAACGTCGAGGTAAAGGGTATTCACCAGCACAAGGATCGCGCCATACACCATGGCAATACCCAAGACCCATGCCCAGCGCCACCCTGCCTGCAGCACTTGCTCTAACCGCGCCATCCAGCGGGTATTCGCAACCACTCTGCCCACCTCGCTCAAATCCGCCAGCTTTTTAACAAGACCCTCAAAGGTTTGTTGTGGAATCGGCATCACCGGCGTCACCAGCAACGTATGAGGCAGTGGATTTCGATTAAGAGACAGCAAAACTGAAGACAGCCCGGTCTGCTCAGCAAATTGTGAGAGCGCGGCATCACGGTGCAAAAAAGTGACCCGATCAATCTCTGGCCACGCAGTGATAGCACTCTGGATCGTCTCAACATCAGCCAGCGTTGCATCCGTTTCGAGCATTACTGATAGCTGAACCCCGCGATCAAAATCCCTTGTTACCCGATGCACACTGTCCAGTGTCAGCAGGAGTGCACCAGGCAACGCCAAAGAGATCGCAACAACGAGCCAGATCAAGCAGGTCGAACCCGGTCGCGACAGTAACCTCTGCCAGCTAATGGCAGCGGCAATACGGTGTTGGGCTCGCCAAGCTGCAAACGGGCCCCATCGTTCTGTGGCCGACTCTCGTCCCGAGAGCATTACGTAACCACAGTGCCGGCGAGAAGGCCGGCGTTCAAAGTGATAATCCGATGCCGCATTCGCGAGATCAGCGGTAAATCATGTGTCGCAACCAGCACGGTCACACCCACCTGATTAAAAGCTTCAAAGAGCCCCATAATTTCCGCGGACAACTGGGGGTCAAGGTTACCTGTTGGTTCGTCGGCAATGAGAAACTCGGGCCGGGCAACAACCGCTCTCGCAATCCCCACTCGCTGCTGTTCACCACCGGACAAAGTGGCCGGATTCGCCCCCTCGCTCCCCAACAGGCCAACCTTGTCCAAGGCTGCCCGCACCCGGCGAGCCGAGTCTCTCGGAGAGAAGCCGGCCATCACCAATGGCAAGGCCACGTTATCGTGGACACTCCGATCAAAAAGCAAGCGATGCTCTTGAAACACCACACCAAAGCGACGGCGGTAGCTGGGTACAGACCGGGCCGGGATAGACGCGGTGCGTTCGCCATTGACGCGTATCTCGCCTCCGGTAGGTCGGTCTAGCAACAATAGCAAGCGCAACAGTGTGCTTTTGCCCGCGCCTGAATGGCCCGTCAGAAAAGCCATCTCACCACGCGCCAAAGTTAAGTTGAGGTTGCGTATAGCGTCAAGGTCACCATACCGGCGGCTTACACGGTCAAACTCGATCATGCACGGAGCTCTTTACACATCTAACAGCGCACTGACAAAATCCCGCGCGACAAAATCACGGAGATCATCTGATTGCTCGCCCACACCGACAAACCTGATCGGGCGATTAAGTTTATGCGCGATGGCAAATAACACGCCTCCGCGAGCTGTCCCATCGAGCTTGGTGACCGCAACACCGGTCACACCCACTGCCTGATCAAACTCCATGGCCTGTGAAACAGCGTTCTGTCCCGTGCCAGCATCCAGCACGAGGAGCGTCTCATGGGGAACCGTCTCATCCTGCTTGCGCATGACACGAACGACCTTGCTGAGCTCTTCCATCAAATGGGATTTGTTCTGTAGCCTTCCCGCAGTGTCAGCAATCAGCACGTCGACGCTGCGAGCCTTGGCAGCGGCCAGCGCGTCATAAAGGACCGAGGCGCTGTCGGCGCCGGTGTGCTGGGCGATCACTGGTACATCGTGCCGATCTCCCCACGCCTCAAGTTGCTCCACCGCGGCAGCCCGGAAAGTATCACCAGCAGCGAGCATCACACTCTTTCCGTCTTTTTGAAGCCGACTGGCCAATTTACCAATGGTGGTAGTCTTGCCAGCGCCGTTTACCCCGACGACTAAGATAACAAACGGTTGATGCGCGATGATATCCAACGGCTTTTGTTGTTCGGCGAGTAGCTCTGTCAGCGTCTCCTTGAGCGCGGACATCACTGTTTCCTCTGCCCCTAGCGCCTTACGGTCGAGCCTCTGGCGCAGCAGTTCAAGGACGCGATGCGTCGCCTCAAGCCCAAGATCGGCCATAATCAATTGTTCTTCGAGTGCCTCCATCAAGGCCGCATCCAGCTGCTTTTTACCCAGTACCAGCGTAGCCAGCCCTTCTGTGATCTGACTCCTGCTTCGACTCAGCCCATCCCGAAGGCGCCCGAACATTCCCGCAGGCGCTGCCATGGGCGCAGAATCGCTGCCTTTTTCGACACCGGACTGGACTGTCGAGTCGACGCTGGAAGTGTCGGGCGGCTGGCACGGTTCAACTTTGTCGGTTGACGCGCTATCGATCGACTCGGTTGGCGAGGCTGCTGAAGTACTGCTGTCAGGCTTAGCGCGACGTTTGAATAACTTCATGATTTGTTTGACTCGACTGAGGGCTTCAGGTCCACTGGGCGCCGCTGACCCACGCACTTGCAATGGCAGTTTAGCACCCTGCAAAAGGTTACAGTATGAAGCGCGCGCCAAAACAAACCGCTACTCAGCTCAGGATTATCGGTGGGATGTGGCGCCGGCGAAAGCTTACTGTTGTAGACCTCCCCGGGTTACGGCCAACGGGTGACCGAGTGCGAGAGACGCTGTTTAACTGGCTTACGCCGGTGGTCGCTGACGCGAGGTGCCTCGACCTCTTCGCGGGATCGGGGGCTCTGGGCCTAGAGGCGCTATCTCGAGGCGCCGCCTCCTGTGACTTTGTTGATGCCGATGAGCAAGCTCTGCTATCCATCATGAAGAACTTTTCTTCACTGAGCGCAAATCCCGCTTCTGAAGGCCCCGCTACTGCGCTTTCGACTGCCGCCGAATATCTTGCTGGCGCGCACGAGGCTTGGGATATCGTATTCGTAGATCCGCCCTTTGATTCTGGTTTAGGCGAGCCAGCCCTGCATCAGCTCGCCACCAATGCCCGCCTTCACAAAGGCAGCTTTGTTTATTTTGAAAGCAGGCGATCCGCGCCTGAATCAGTACCGGAGGTGCTCTATACGGTGCAACGTGAGAAAACAGCCGGGGATGTCTTATATCGCCTGCTAACGCCGCGCCAAGAAGCGTGATAGCACGGTTTGTCCGCTTCCAAAGACTTGTGTAGGCTCGGGAAGCACAAATAGGGAGTCGTTAAGTGTTAACCCACACCGTGGTGTATCCGGGGACGTTTGATCCCATTACCAATGGCCACATAGACTTGGTGGAACGGGCAGCGAAACTGTTTGAGAGAGTGGTCGTAGCCGTTGCCACCAGCGAGAAAAAAGCACCGCTATTTGACCTCGATACCAGAGTATCGCTGGCACGGGCGTGCCTCGAGCATGTGCCCGTAGCCGAGGTCGTGCCCTTTAGCGGCCTGTTAATCGACTTTGTTACCGCACAAGACTCGCACTGTGTACTTCGAGGGCTACGGGCGGTGGCTGACTTTGAGTACGAGTTCCAGTTGGCGAATATGAATCGTGCTATGGATCCGGAATTCGAAAGCGTTTTTCTGACGCCTAGCGCTGATCTGTCGTACATTTCTTCGTCGCTGGTCCGCGAAATCGCGGGGCTAGGAGGAGATGTGAGCGGTTTCGTGCCGAGTCGGGTCGCAGAGGCACTCAGGCAGAGATTCGCTGACCGATGAGGCGGTGGCGGATCGAGTTGCAACTGCGGCGTTGACCGCCCAGATAGATCAGCGCTGGCAGCCCGGACAAAAAACTGTGCTACGACCGCTTTGCCGGATCTCTTTAAGCGCCGACTTGCAGGCCCTACAGGGCTGGCCCTGACGGCCGTATACCCGAAGTTGCTGGGCAAAATATCCCGGCGACCCATCACCGCCCACAAAATCTCGCAAAGTAGTACCACCTTGCTCGATTGCGTCATGCAAAACAGTCTTGATCGTATCGGCCAGAGATTCATATCGCTTGAGCGCAACGCGTCCAGCCGCGCGCGCAGGGTGAATGCCTGCCATAAAAAGTGCTTCATTGGCGTAGATATTGCCCACCCCGACGACGACCTTGCCATCCATGACAAACTGTTTGACCGATATCTGCCGGCGGCGTGATCGCTCATACAGATGGGCACCGCTAAACGCTGTCGAAAAGGGTTCCGGACCTAAATGGTCAAGCAAAGGATGAGCGGGGCTCTCTAGCCAATGAACGCTGCCGAACCGCCGCGGGTCGTGGTAGCGGAGACAATTTCCATCATCAAGCACCACATCGATGTGATCGTGAAAAAGAGGCGGCGTACCGGCAGGCATGATTCTCAGACTGCCAGACATGCCCAAATGCACCATTAATATGCCGCCATCAGTCTCCACCAACAGGTACTTGGCACGACGATTCACCGCAGTGATCCGCGCTCCGGAGAGCTCTGTGCCTAACTGTTCGGGTACGGGCCAGCGCAGTCGTGACTCTCGGACAACAACCTTCTGCACCTTCCGACCCAGAACATGGGGTGAAATGCCTCTTCGGGTGGTTTCAACTTCTGGTAGCTCAGGCATACTCGTTACATAAAAGCGATCGCGCTTCGGGGACTAGCCGCGCGGTGACAACACTCTTCGGTGGTTAAAACGAAAATAACGCGGTGACAAACAAAAACCCCGGCATTGTGCCGGGGTTTTCGATTGGGCGCCGCCAAAGTTACTTGATCTTGGCTTCCTTGTAGATCACGTGCTTACGCGCGACGGGGTCGTACTTTTTCATTTCAAGCTTGTCGGGCATGGTCCGCTTGTTCTTGTCCGTGGTGTAAAAATGGCCGGTGCCCGCCGTTGAATTCATTCTGATTTTTTCGCGCATAATTCAATCCTCAGACTTTCTCACCGCGGGCACGCAAGTCCTCGAGGACCGCGTCAATTCCGCGCTTATCAATGATCCGCATGCCCTTTGAGGAAAGCCGCAACGAAACGAAGCGTTTCTCTGACTCTACCCAAAAGCGATGGTTGTGTAGATTCGGCAAGAATCGTCGCTTGGTGCGATTCTTGGCGTGAGAAACGTTATTTCCGGTTACGGGCCGCTTACCCGTTACCTGACAGACGCGTGACATGGTGCTTTCCATCCAGATACACAAAGGGCGCGTTTTATACCAGAGGGGCCTTGGGGGCGCAAGCAAGGCTCACTGGCAACGAATCCAAGTGTGCAAAAACCCCGGCAAATGCTAGGGTGCCCTCGAATTTGCAGCCGAAGTGAGGGCCTATGGGCCGCTTGCACCAACGCCAAATACTGGTCGCCATTTCGGGAGGCATTGCCGCTTACAAGGGGGCTGAGCTCGTGCGGCTGCTCAAAAAGCAAGGTGCCACGGTTCGGGTGGTGTTATCCCGGGGGGCCACAGAATTCATCACTCCGCTCACCATGCAAGCCCTGTCCGGTGAGCCCACCCATACGGAGCTCTTAGACGAGGAGGCTGAAGCCGGAATGGGACATATCGAATTGGCCCGCTGGGCTGACTTGATGATCGT
>MDTG01082716.1_pt1 | contig 12002 bp, 11 predicted proteins | sample 811421 | NCBI WGS metagenome assembly MDTG01 (sample SAMN05326645, study PRJNA326480) | marine metagenome | isolation source: seawater | place: Pacific Ocean: South East | collected 2011 | reverse complement strand
TTGCCACATAGCATCAAGACCTAAACATCCTGGCATAACAGGATCTTCTTTAAAATGACAATCAAAAAACCAAAGGTCTTTTTTGATATCTAATTCAGCTTTTATCAATCCTTTTTTAAAAGCCCCTTTGTTATCGTTAATTTCAGTTATTCTATCAAACATGAGCATAGGTGGTAAGGGTAATTTGGCATTACCAGGACCGAATAGTTTACCTTTGCCACAATTAATAAGGTCATCTTGTGAGTATGAGTTTTTTTTCATAAAATTGAGTACTCTTATTTACTTGATTTTATAAACATATAATATAACTATAATACTAGTTTAGAATAATTATAACTAACAATAAGTTTGTATTGTGAAATATATTGAAAAACTGAGAAAATCTGGATTAAGACCGACCAAACAAAGACTTCAAATCTGTGAGGTATTATTTGATAGTGAGAGAACGTTTCATTTTACAATTAATGATCTAGCAAAAAGAATTAACAAACAATTAAATAACAAAATATCTTTAGCTACAGTTTACAACACAGTTCATGCTTTTGAAAAAAAAGGATATTTGAAACAAATTCCAATTAATTCTAATCAAACTTATTTTGACACTAATGTCTCAGATCATCATCATTTTTATGATTTAGCTGAAGAAAAATTAATTGATTTGGAAAATTCTGACGTTGGACCTATCAATATTAAAAAAAAAATTAATGGAAAAAAAATTAAATCAATAGAAGTTCTAGTAAAACTAGAGAATTAATTTTTTTCAAGAAATAAAGTCATTTTTATACAATTGACACCTTTTTAGAATCATTATAAAGTAGTTATCTTGCATTATTAAAGGAGATATCTATGAGTACTGAAAATTTGAAAAGTAAATCTTTTAAATCGAGTGAACTAAGCAAATGTCCTTTTACAGGTAAAGGAACTCCAGCAAAATTTTCTGCAGGTAGAGGACAAACAAATAGAGATTTTTGGCCTAACAGTTTGAATCTTAAAATTCTCAGTCAGCATTCTCAGCTATCTAATCCAATGGATAAAAAATTTAAATATTCTAAAGAATTCAAAAAACTTAATTATAAAGCTCTTAAAAAAGATTTGAAAAAACTAATGACTAATTCTCAGGACTGGTGGCCAGCAGATTATGGTCATTATGGCCCTCTTTTTATAAGACTTGCTTGGCATGCAGCAGGTACTTATAGAACTGGTGACGGTAGAGGTGGAGCAGGAACAGGAAATCAACGTTTTGCACCACTTAATTCTTGGCCTGATAATGTCAATTTAGATAAAGCTAGATTGCTTTTATGGCCAATTAAAAAAAAATATGGAAAAAAAATTTCTTGGGCAGATCTTTTTATCTTAGTTGGTAATGTAGCTTTAGATTCTATGGGATTCAAAACATTTGGTTTTGGAGCTGGAAGAGAAGATATTTGGGAACCAGAAGATGATATTTACTGGGGTTCAGAGAAAGAAATGTTAGATGTAAAAAGATATAGCGGTAAAAGAGATTTGGAACAGCCTTTAGGAGCTTCTCATATGGGTCTTATTTATGTAAACCCTCAGGGACCTGACGCAAATCCAGATCCATTATTAGCCGCTCATGACATTAGAGAAACATTTGGAAGAATGGCAATGAATGATTACGAGACAGCAGCTTTAGTTGCTGGAGGTCATACATTTGGTAAATCTCATGGAGCTGCACCAGAAACTCACAAAGGTCCAGATCCAGAAGCAGCAAGAATCCAAGATCAAGCTACTGGATGGAATAGTGATTATAAATCTGGTAAAGGTGTTGACACAATAAGCAGTGGTATAGAAGGTGCATGGACTCAGAATCCTACAAAATGGGATATGGGATATTTAGATTGCCTTTACGGACATGAATGGGAGTTAACAAAAAGCCCAGCAGGTGCTCATCAATGGACACCAAAAAAGAATGGCCAAGAAATAAAAATGGTCCCTGACGCTCATGATAAAAACGTGCTTCATCCTCCGATGATGCAAACAACAGATATTTCACTTAAAGTTGATCCTAGTTATGGCCCCATAACAAAGCATTTTCATGAAAATCCAGAGGAATTTCATGACGCTTTTGCAAGAGCCTGGTTTAAATTAACTCATAGAGACATGGGCCCTCGAGCTTGTTATTTAGGAAGTGAAGTTCCAAAAGAGGAATTAATTTGGCAAGATCCAATAGATAAACCAAAATATAAATTAAAAACAAAAGATATCAACGATTTAAAATCCAAGATTATCAAATCAAAAATATCAATTTCTGAAATGATTTCAACCGCATGGGCCTCAGCCTCTACTTTTAGAGGATCAGATAAGAGAGGTGGCGCAAATGGTGCGAGAATAATGCTAGAGCCTCAAAAAAATTGGAAAGTAAATAATCCAATTAAATTGTCAAAAGTAATTTCTGGTTTAAAAAAAATTAAAGATAATTTTGATAATAAAAATAAAAGTGTATCAATGGCAGATTTAATAGTTTTAGCTGGAGGTGTTGGAATAGAAATCGCAGCAAAAAAAGCAGGTTATAATGTGAAAGTTCCATTTTCAGCAGGAAGAGGAGATGCTAGCCAAGATCAAACAGATATTCACTCATTTAATTTGTTAGAACCCCAAGCTGATGGTTTTAGAAATTATTTAAATGATGAAGCATCAAATGTATCAGCTGAAGAAAAATTAGTAGATAAGGCTCAATTAATGGGTTTGACAGCACCAGAAATGACAGTTTTACTTGGTGGGATGCGTGTCTTGGATACAAATTATGATAATTCAAAATTTGGTGTTTTTACTAAAAAACCTGGGACATTGACAAATGATTATTTTAAAAATTTGTTAGATATGAATACTACATGGAAAGAATTAGATAAATCTGAACAGACATTTGAAGGAAGAGATCGAAAAACAAAAAAATCTTGTTGGAAAGGCACAAGAGTGGATTTAATTTTTGGCTCAAACTCTCAATTAAGAGCTATAGCAGAGGTATATGCATGTGACGACTCGCAGGATAAATTTATAAAAGACTTTATTGCAGCATGGGTAAAAGTCATGAATGCAGATAGATTTGATTTAAAATTAAATTGATCATAACTAAAAAAAAATAACCTTTTAATAATTTTTATTTTTTAATTAACTAGAATTGATTATTATAAATATTCTTATTCAAAAAAATTAAATGATATTACTATAGAAACATAGTCTTCATATTTTATTTAATCAACCCCCAAGTATTTTCAGATTTAATCCATCCTTTAGTTTTATTACTCTCAATTTTACACCAACCATCATCACATTTTTTTATGATTAAAACTCTCCCCTTTTTAATTTTTGCTAAAGGTTTTGAAAAATTTGATGGTTTTTTAAATAAAATTTTATCTTCAAGAGGTATTAAAGAATTAACTTTTTTTAATTGAGAAACATGTATCCATCCACTATTATTTTTGAAATCAATTATTCTTCTCCAATTCTCTTTTTTATCAATCTGCTTAATTGGTAGATGAATCTTTTTGTAGATAAATTTAATCGGAGACTCAAAGCTTGGGCCGTATCTTACATTGACCTTATCTTTTTTGAGCGAGAGGAAAGTTTCCTCTGAATTAACATTTAGTGAGAATATAAGACATGCTATTACTAGAAAGTAAAATTTCATCATTATCTAATTTTTTTTATCTTTTTTTAAATTTAACTTTTCTAAAATCAAGATTTAATAGATCAATAATTAGTATTTGATTTTTAAGGTTTTGGCCAATTCCCATTACTATTTTTAAGGCTTCATTTGCTTGTGTAGCACCTACTATTGACGCAGTTGTTCCCAGTACACCATCAAATTCACAATCTAACACATCGTCAGAAACTTCCTTTTCTTGATAAAAACTTCTTAAACATGCTGTTTTTTTATCTTTAAAATCAAATGTAAATATATGGCCATCAAATTTACTTATGGCACCAGTTATCAATTTTTTTTTAAATTTTATGCAGTAATCATTAATTAAAAATTTTGTTTTAAAATTGTCAGATCCATCAATAATAAGCTCATAATTTTTAATGATTTTTTCTATGTTGTTTTGATTAAGTCTTAATTTATGACTTTTAATTTTTGTGAGTGGATTAATTTCTTTAAGTTTTTTTGCTGCAACACTAACCTTAGGTTTTTTTACATCTTTTGAGTTAAATAAACTTTGTCTATGTATATTCGAAAGATTTACAATATCGTCGTCTATCAGGCCTATAGTTCCAATACCTGCTCTAACAAGATTTTCTGCAGCTGGACAACCTAAGCCTCCAATACCAACTATTAAAATTTTTGAGGATAAAATTTTTTTTTGACCTTTTGCGCCTATATTTTTAAGAACTAATTGTCTTGAAAATCTCTCGATTTGAGATTTATTTAAATTATTTTTCATTTACCAGTTGAACCAAAACCTCCATCACCTCTTATTGTTTCTGGAAGATCATTTGTTTCTTCTAGGTCCATTTTTATAACTGGTGTTAAGACCATTTGAGCAACTCTATCGTTATCATTGATTATAAAATTTTCATTACCATGATTAAATAAAATGATTTTAATCTCTCCTCTATAATCACTATCAATCGTACCAGGTGAATTTAAAACACCTATATTATTTTTCGCAGCTAATCCAGATCTTGGTCTTATTTGAATCTCATACTTTTCAGGAAATGCAATGGATAATCCAGTTGGCACAAGACAAGATTCACCAGGTTTTAATTCAATCGAATTGTCTAAACATGCCATTAAGTCCATGCCAGACGCACCTTTTGTTTTATATAATGGAAGTTTTACTTTAGTTTTTAGTTTTTTTATAAGTACTTTCACCATTAGTGAATCTGACCAACAATTCTATCAACAATTTCTTCTGATATTTCAGATTTTTTTTTATATAAAAGTTTTTCTTTTTTTTTGTTATCTTTATAATGAATAGTAACCTCATTATAATCAGAATCAAAACCTCTATCATTTTTTGATATATCATTTGCAATGATCCAATCACATTTTTTATCTATTAATTTCTTTGCGGCATTTTTGTCCAAATTATTGGTTTCAGCTGCGAAACCAATTACTAATTTTGGTCGCATCGAATTATGCTTTGCAACATAGTTTATAATATCAATATTTTTTTCAAGATTAATTATAAGATTATCTCTTTTTTTTATTTTCTCATTAATTTTTTTATTAATCTTAAAATCTGCTACTGCCGCAGAAAAAATCGCTATATCAGTTGGTAAATTTTTTTGAGTTGCTCTGAACATTTGTTCAGCAGTTTCAACTTTGATTAATTTTATATTTTCACTTATTTTTAGATTTGTTGGACCAGAAATTAAAGTCGTATCAAATCCCCTTCTAGATAAAGATTTTGCAATCTCATAACCTTGTTTTCCACTAGATTTATTAGAAATATAACGAACAGGATCAATGTACTCTTTTGTAGGACCTGCCGTTACAAGGGCTTTGATTTTTTTATTATTAGTTTGATTAAAAAAGAATTTATCTATTATTCCATAAATGGTTTTTGGATCAGACATTTTTCCTTCACCAAATTCACCACAGGCCATATCACCAATTTCTGGACCTATAATTTTATACTTAAAATTTTTTAAAATTCTTATATTTTCTTTTGTCGAAATGTGCTCCCACATTCGCACATTCATTGCAGGTACTAGAAAAATTTGTTTATTTGATGCTAAAATAACAGTTGATGCCAAATCCTCAGAAGTTCCTTTTGCTAACTTAGAGATAGTATTTGCAGTTGTTGGTGCAACCACAATTACATCCGCCCAACGGGATAATAAAATATGATTCATTTCTCTTTCGTTTTCTAAATTGAAAAGATCATCATAAACTTTTCCTTGAGATAAAGAGGTGATAGATAAAGGGGTTATAAATTCTTTAGCGCTTTTAGTTAAAATAGTTTTAATTTCAGCATTACTTTTTTTAAACAAACGAATTAATTCTAAACTTTTATATGCAGAGATACCTCCACATATTATTAATAAAATTTTTTTATTAGATAAATTTTCCATGAAATAATTAAAATACCAATAGACCAAAAATTACAAGTATTAAAAACCCTATGATTGATTGATTTCTTAATGCAACCATTTCAGATTTTTTTGTATTTAATGCATTATACGAATTTGAATTTTGAGGTATTTGACCATTTGCTAAATAAGTAAGAGCTTGATTGGCTTTGTCCATTATCTCAGGAAATTCTGGTAATCTTTTAATTACTTCAGATGTATTTTGTATCGTTTCATTTATAGTAGTCATTGGATCTTTAGTTTCTTTTAACCATCCTTCAAGGACGGGTTTTGAAGTTGTCCAAATGTTAGTGTTTGGATTCAATTTCCTTGCAACACCTTCAACAACAACCATTGTTTTTTGTAGCATTAATAGCTGTGGTTGAGTTTGCATATTAAATTTTTCAGTTACATCAAATAACTGTTTTAATAATTTACCGCCAGAAATATCTTTTACAGCTTGTCCAAAAATTGGTTCTCCAATTGATCTTAATGCTTGAGCTAGGTCATCTATTGGAACTTCTTTAGGGACTAGTCCTGCAACTAAATGGACTTCGGCAACTTTTTTATAATCTCTTTGAATAAACCCAAATAATATTTCAGCCAAAAATCTTTTGCTCATTTTGTCCAATCTGCCCATGATCCCAAAATCAATGGGAACAATCTGTCCACCATCATCTATAAATATATTACCTTGGTGCATATCAGCATGGAAAAAACCATCTCTTACAGCATGTCTTAAAAAATTTTGAATTATATCTTCGGCAATTTTTTCAGTATCTAAATTTCTTTTTTTGAGTTGATCTACTTCTCTAATTGAAACCCCATCAATCCAATCAAGGGTCATTACATTTTCACTAGTATAACTCCAATATATCTTTGGAACCCTAAATCCCACATCATTTTTGGTATTTTCAGCATATTCATTTGCAGCTGCTGCTTCAAATCTTAGATCCATTTCAAGATTGGTTATTTCTTTTAGTAAAAAAACTACTTCAACAAGTTTAAGTCTTTTTGTTTTTTTTACAAAAGACTCAATTAAAAAAGCGAACAACATCATTGCATCAATTTCTTCATTGAAAATTTTTCTTATGTTTGGTCTTAAAATTTTTATTGCAACTTCTTTAATTGTTCCATTATCGTTAATTTGAGCTTTATGAACTTGTGCTATTGAAGCAGCCGCCACCGGTTCACTCAAATTAATTATTGAGTTATAAATATCGTTACCTAAATCATTTTTGATTATTTGTTTGGCATCGTTTATCGAAAAGGGGGGAAGCTTATCTTGAAGACTCTCAAGTTTTTTGGATAGCTCTTCTCCGATAATATCTGGCCTTGTAGCTAAAAACTGTCCAAGTTTAATAAAAGTTGTACCCATTGATTCAAGAGATTTGGTAAGTTTTTCACCTTCATCAATATTCATTTTAATTTGATTTTTAGGTGAAAAAGACAATGATAAAATTTTAAATAAAATTTTTATGAATAATGGTGGTTCTTGAAATTTAGAAAAAATTTTCAATATATCAGATTTAGCAATTTTTCTCCCAAGTTTAAACAAGGTGAATAGTTTTCTTATCATTATATTTTCCATCCACTGTGTATAGAAACTATACCACCAGACAAGTTTCTATATGTACATTTATCGAACTTACATTCTTGCATCAATTCCACTAATTCATCTTGATTAAGAAAATTTTCAATACTTCTAATTAAATATTCATAAGGTTTTTTATCTCCCACAATCAATTTTCCTATTGATGGAATAAGATTTGAATAATTTTTATAAAGAATTTCTAATGTTGAATTTTGTATTTTAGAAAATTCTAGACATAAATAACGACCACCAGGTTTTAGAACTCTATATGCTTCCTCCAAAGATTTTTTAATATTCTTTGTATTTCTAAGACCAAAACTTATTGTATAAAAATCAAACTTATCATTTTTAATAGGTAAATTTTCTGCTGAAGAAATTATCCAATTTAAATTTTTATATTTATTTAACTTTTCTTTGCCTTTTTTAACCATACCTTTGTTAGGATCTACACAGGTAATGTGAGCATTGTGATTTACAGTCTTGAGATATGTTTTAGCTATATCACCTGTACCGCAAGCAACATCAATTAAATTTTGGTTAAAAGAGGGATTCATCATATTAATCAAATTTTTTTTCCACAATCGATGTACGCCCAAAGACATTATATCATTCATTAGGTCGTATTGGTCATATACCTGATCAAATACATTTTGTACTAGTCCTTTTTTATTTTGAAGATATTGTTGCATAAAAAAATATATATATTGAATATAGTATCAAATGCCAGAATTACCAGAAGTAGAAATAGTAAGACAATCTCTCAATAAAAAAATCAATGGGAAAACCATTAAAAAAGTAATAGTTAAAAATAGAAATCTAAGATTCAAAATACCTTTAAATTTCAATAGTATTTTAAAGAACAAAAGAATAATTAAAGTTGATAGATTTTCAAAATATCTAATTATATTTTTATCAAATAAATATATTTGTCTTATTCATCTTGGTATGTCCGGAACTATTCATTTAATTCATAATGAAAATAAAAATTTTAAAACAAATACTAGTTTTTATAATTCTCCAACATTACCTAAAAAACATAACCATATTGAAATTTTTTTTGATGATCTAAAACTTGTTTATAATGATCCAAGAAGATTTGGATATTTTAAAATAATAAAAAATTTTGAATTATTAGATATTAAAATTAATAAATTAGGTCCAGAGCCATTCAGTGAAAAATTTAATTTTAAGTACCTTTATTCATTTTTAAAAAATAAAGAAAAAAATATAAAAAATTTTTTACTGGATCAAAAATTTATTTCTGGTATCGGAAATATATACGCAAGTGAAATTCTTTATTTAAGTAAAATTAAACCAGATAAAAAAGGAAAAAAACTAACGAAAAAAGAACTTAAAAAAATTTTAATCAATTCAAAAAAAATTCTTTTAAAGGCTATAGATAAAGGTGGCTCAAGTATTAAAAATTTTAGAAATATTTCTGGATCAAAAGGAGGATATCAGAATGATTTTAAAGTATATCAGAGAGCAGGACTTAAGTGTAAAAGATCAGGTTGTAAGGGAATTATAACCAAAAAAAAAATTTCTAATAGATCTACTTTTTTTTGTAATTTCTGTCAAAATGATTAATTATTTGATTGACCGATATTAAAACTCAAGTTATACCCCTGGCCAAATGGCTAACACAAAATCAGCAATTAAAAGAATTAGAAGAATTTCTAAGCAAACGACTGTAAATAGAGCAAGAAAAAGCAGATATAAAAATGCTTTAAAAAAGATGAACAATTTTATTGAGAGTAAAAAAAAGACTGAAGCTCTAAAATTCTTACCTAAGTTGAATTCAGAATTGATGAAAGTAGCAAAGACAGGAATTATAAAAAAACAAAATGCATCAAGAAATATTTCAAGAATAACAAAAAAAATAGCATCCCTATAAAAATATACTAAGAGTTGTTCATCTAATTCAACCTCAGGAACTACAAAATCTATAATTAATTTAAGTTTCGATACAAGATTTAGATTTAGTAAATAAGTTTTTCAAAATTATTCAATTAAAAATTTTATTTATATAATTTGATTATAATTATTTTCTATTATTTTTTATACGACGACTGATTGCACAATCGTAGATTTAATTTTTTTTTTATAATTAGAAATTATTTGTTGCAATAATTTTGTATTGGTTCTAACTGAAGTTCTTCCTAATTTTATGAATAATAAATTAAATAATAATAAATTAAACAATTTAAAAAATGAAATTTTAAATTGGGAAATAGTTCAGGTTGAGATAAAAAATAAGTTGGGCAAAGATATATATGAAAGTTGGCTTAAAAAAATTATTTTTGTTGAGGAATTCAATAATTATATCCTTCTATCAGTTCCAACAAGATTTATACGTGATTGGATTGTGTCAAGATATCTCGATCAAATTTTACAGGTAATAAGAAGCTTTAAAAGAGATATAATAAGAATTGAATTTAAAATTGAAGAGCAAAACTTAAGTAAAAACTCTTCTTTAAATAAATTAAATAATTTTGAAGAATTAGAAAATAAAGAAAATGTATCATTTATCAAAGACTCATATCTTCAATATAATCGTATAGATCCAAACAAAAGATTTGATAATTTTATTACTGGGTCAAGTAATAAATTAGCTTTTGAAGCCTCTTTAAAAGTTTCGGAAAATATTTCTCATTATAATCCTTTGTATATATACGGTGGAGTAGGCATGGGCAAAACGCATTTATTGAACTCAATTGGTCTTGAACTAAAGAAAAATAATAAAGTGATGTTTATTTCAGCTGAGCGATTTATGTATCAGTTTGTTAAATCGATCAAAGCAAATGATATGGTCAAATTCAAAGAATATTTTAGAAACACAGATATTTTGCTGATAGATGATATTCAATTCATGAATGGTAAGGAGGCTATGCAAGAAGAATTTTTTCATACATTTAATGCTTTGCTTGATAAAGGATCTCAAATAATTGTTTCAGCTGACAGAGCTCCAAACAAATTATCCAGAATTCAGGAAAGAATTAAATCTAGATTTTCTGGAGGTTTGGTAGTTGATATTCAGAAACCTGATTACGAATTAAGAAAAAAAATCGTAGAAAGAAAAGTTGAGGAATTAAAAAACTTATATCCCGATCAAACGAAAATTTCAAAAGAAGTAGAAAATTTTATAGGAACAGAAATTACAGGTAGTATTAGAGAATTAGTTGGTGCTGTAAATAGAGTAATCTCCTTTTCAAGAATTTATAACAAAGTACCCAATTTAGCTGAAACAAAAGTCGTTTTAAAAGATTTGTTAAATTTAAATGAAAATAAAGTTTCAATTGATTTGATTCAAACTTTAGTATGTAAGTTTTTTAAAATTAGTAAAAATGAAATGTTATCATCACGAAGATCAAGATATTTAGTTAGACCTCGGCAGACTGCTATTTATTTATCTAAATTATTAACTTCAAAATCATTACCTGAAATTGGTCGTGAATTTTCAAATAGAGACCATACAACAATAATACATTCGGTAAAAACTATAGAAAAATTAAAAGAAAAAAATCCAGAAATGGTTGAGAATATAAATAAGTTAAAAAATCAAATACTTTATAATAACAGAGAAAATGAAATTTAATGTCAATCAACAAGATCTCCAGCAAGCCTTAAATTACTGTCAAGGAGTTATTGAAAAAAGGAGTACACTTCCTATCTTATCTAACGTATTATTAGATGCTCAAAATTCCAAACTTACAATCACAGCTACAGATTTAGACTTAATATTTATTCATCAAATAAATAATGTTGAAGTTATTGAAGAAGGAAAAATTACTACCATCTCCTCTTTGATGTACGACGTAGTTAGAAAATTTACATCTGGTGTAAAAATAAACGTTAATTTGAATGAATCAAATAAATTACATTTAGAGTCCGAAAAATCTAATTTTAATTTAAATTGTCTTAGTGCAAGTGAATTTCCTTTAACTGATGAAAATTTCACTGAGAATGAATTTAGTATTAAATCAAAAGATTTTTTAAAGTTATTAAATAAATGCAAATTTTCAATATCAAATGATGAAACTAGACATTATTTAAGTGGCATTTATCTTCACCAAAATGAAGTTGAAGATAAAATTTACTTAACGGCTGTAGCCACTGATAGTCATCGTATGTCAATTTCAAAAATTAGATTAGAGAATAAAATAAATTTTGAACCTATAATTTTACCAAAAAAAACTATTTTTCAATTATGTTCCTTGTTAGATAACTATGACGGTGAAGTTAAAATTTCAAATGTAAAATCAAAAATAAAATTTGAGTTAACTGACAGTATTTTAATTTCAAAATTGATTGATGGAAAATTTCCAAATTATATTCAAGTTATCCCAAAAAATAATCAAAAAAAATTAGAAAT
>MDTG01032662.1_pt1 | contig 12002 bp, 11 predicted proteins | sample 811421 | NCBI WGS metagenome assembly MDTG01 (sample SAMN05326645, study PRJNA326480) | marine metagenome | isolation source: seawater | place: Pacific Ocean: South East | collected 2011 | reverse complement strand
ATAGAGTCATCTGAATCTGAATCAAAAGAGGCAAGAATTATAAAATCTCATCATAATGTTGGGGGATTACCGGAAGAAATGAAGATGACCTTAGTGGAGCCACTGAGAGACTTGTTTAAGGATGAGGTTAGAAAAATGGGAGCTTTATTGGGCTTACCAAAGGAAATACTCAATAGGCATCCTTTTCCAGGACCAGGACTTGGCGTAAGAATATTGGGTGAAATAAACCAAGAAAATATCCACATACTTCAAGAGGCAGACTCAATATTCATTGAAGAACTAAAAAAAGAAGGTTTTTACGATGACGTAAGTCAAGCATTTTGTGTATATCTGCCTGTAAAATCTGTTGGTGTGGTCGGAGATGAAAGGCGTTATGCAGATGTTATAGCTTTAAGAGCGGTTAAGACCGTAGACTTTATGACTGCAGAATGGTCAAAGCTTCCTTTTGAATTTTTAGGCAAAGTATCAAATAGGATTGTAAATGAGCTGGAGGGGATAAGTAGGGTGGTCTATGATATTTCAGGGAAACCGCCTGCGACTATTGAGTGGGAATGAGTTTGTAAAGATTTTTAATGAGATCTACATATTGAGGTCGATAAAGTTGGAAAAAATTATAAAAAGTTTTTAGATTGGTGAGACTAATATCATGAAAGGTTTAATCGGATATACTGGCTTCATTGGTTCAAATTTACAAGAAAAACAAAACTTCGAGTATTTATACAATTCAAAAAATATCTCTAAAATTAGTAAAAAAAAATTCAATATTCTAGTATGCGCAGGAGCGCGCGGTTCAATGATTCATGCTAATCGTAATCCAGATCTTGATAAGATTAATATTGATAATTTGATAAATCATCTCTTGCAATCTGATTCTGAAAAAATAATTTTAATTTCTACTATAGGCGTATTTGATGACTTTGGAGAAGCAAATGATGAATGCAGTACTAAGTTTGAAAAGTGTATCGGTTATGGTGCAAATAGAAGATATTTAGAAGAATCTCTTCAAAATAAGTTTTCAAATTTACACATAATTAGATTGCCTTCTGTTTTTGGAAAAGGGCTAAAGAAGAATTTTATTTTTGATATTTTGAATCAAGCTCCTTCTTTTTTCTCAAAAGAAAAATTTTCTCAACTTCAGGACGAGTTCAGTTCTCATATGAGAAATTTATTAGATTTCTATTTTTACGACAAAAAAAAGGAATTATTTTTTCTTAACAGGAAATTATTAAATAGTTCAGGTAAGAAGAATCTTTTGGAGAATTGTTTAAATGAATGTAGGTCTTCTTCAATTTTTTTTCATTCAAGTGAATCAACATACCAATTTTATAATTTAAAAAATTTATGGAGAGATATATCAAATGTAATTATGCATAATATTCCGGTAATACATCTTGTCAATGAGCCTCTTAAGACAAAAGATATTTATAGAAAACTATTATCTTCAGAGATGCCTAAAACCAATGCTAAGTTGCATCATGAAAATATGATTACAAAATTTTCAGATATTTGGGATTCACGATTACCATTCATTGAAACCAAAGAAAAAATCTTAAATGAACTTAATGATTTTTATCAAATAACAAAATAAGTTCAATGATATTATCAATTTCTAATATTGCATGGAGGCCAAGCTCAAGAATAGAGGTTTATTCATATTTAAGAAAATTAAATATCAATGCTATAGAGGTAGCTCCAAGCCTATTATTTGATAGTGAGAATGATCCTTTTCACCCCAGCGATCAGGCTTTAAAGAAAGTTTTTTTGGAATTAAAAAATTTTGATTTAAGGATTGTTTCAATGCAGTCACTCCTTTTCGGCAAGAAAGATGCTTTAATGTTTGGAGACTTATCTCAAAGAAGGCTTTTCATGAAAGGGATGATTGCTGCCATTAACTTAGCTGAGAGAATGAATATCCCGAATATTGTTTTTGGCTCACCACTAAATAGAAATATTAATAATAAAATTGAAGATAATGCTGCATATGATATCGCACTAGAAACTTTTACAGAGCTAGGAGCTATTGCAGCCAGTTCAGGGACATCAATATTAATAGAACCAAATCCAATAGAATATAAAACTAACTTTATTAATACCATGAGCGAGGCGATTTCATTTTTAGAAATACTTAGATCCCCTGGTGTAAAAGGGATTTTAGATATTGGTTCAGCAAAAATGAATAATGAGTATGCAGACCTTACCAACCTTGTCAAAAGATCTTTTGATCATTTAAATCACGTTCATATTAGTGAGCCATATCTTGAGCCTGCACCAAGTGATTTTCTGGAATTTAAAAAATTGTATAATTTACTTAATAAACTGGGATATAAAAAAGCTCTTTCAATTGAAATGAAGTCTAAAAATATTGATATTAGAACGATAAAAAAATGCTTATCTACAATCGCAAAGATTAATCACTAAGATAGATATGAAAAACAGCAATGATTTAATTTCAATATGCTTAGTTTGGGAACAATCGAGATACATAGATGTAAGTATAGAGTTAAGCGATCTTTCTAAGAGCTTTTCTTCGAGATATGATTTTTATGAAATTCTGTTATTGATACATGAGAATGATTTCAAAAAAAATCAAAGTGAATTTCAAGATATCGATAACCTGAGATTTATAATATTGAAGGACGATTTAGATTTTTATAAAAAACAAGTTATCCTCGCACAAGAGTCAATTGGTGACATAATCGTTCTTTCAACTATTAGAGAAATTAATTTATTTGATTTTAAAGAATTAGTAAATATGTCCTTAATTAATAATGATATTGTTATTACGAAGGCTAAAAAAATATCAGTTTTCGAAAAAATATTTTCTTATCCATTATTTTTTTTAGGCAAGTTAATTGGTTTAAGAATAAGTATGGCCATGCTTAGGACGAATGTATTTCACAGAACTCACCTTAATACTATATTAAATCAAGACTATCAGGATTTAAAACTGAGGTTTCCACCTTCAGATATAGGCTTTGAGGTTTCCTCAGTTTCACCTTCCAGCTCTTCATATTCAAAATTTTCAAACTTTAAAAGTAAGTTTTCGTTACTTTATAAATTATTGCTTAACTTAACTCCAACCTTACTTCAATTACTAACAATTTTTTCAGGAATTGGAATGATCATTTCTTCTGGATACATTGTTTATTCTATTTATATTTTCATTTTCATGGAATCAGTTCAGCCTGGATGGTTAACTTTATCATTATCTATTTCAGGGACAGCATTATTTTTAACATCTTCTTCATTTATTCTAAGCATTGGTATTCAGCACTTACTCTATAATCAAAAAAATAGAAATCTGTTAAGCAGTTCGTATGAAATTGACTCTGTAGATTTATATAAAAATATAAAAAATCAATTAAATATTGAGATCAATAGTAGTGATGAAAAAAACAAACAATCATAAATATGATTTTATTATTATAGGTGGAGGGTTCTTTGGAATTTCTCTTGCTCTTTTTTTAAGCACTGTAACAAAAAATATTCTTTTGATTGAAAAAGAAAACTCTTTTATGAAAAGAGCTTCTAAAAACAATCAAGCAAGGGTACATTCTGGGTTTCATTATCCGAGGTCTGCATTGACAGCTGTTAAGTCACTAATGCTTAAAAATAAGTTTGCAAATGATTTTCCTGAGTCAATTATTGACGATTTCCAAATGATATATGCTATCACCAAACATAATTCAAAAGTTTCATCAAAAAGGTTTTATAGAATGTTTTCAGATATGAAAGCCCCTATCTCAAAGTCAAATCGGTCAGATTTATTTAATATGGATTTAATTGATGAGATTTTTGAATGCACAGAGTATGCATTTGACTATAAGAATCTAAAGGATAATTTAAATGCGAGAATTGAATCTAGCGGGATAGAAGTGAAATTTGAAACCGAAGTAAAAAGAATAATTGATGATGAAAATATCGCACATGTAATTGTAGAGAACGACATTTGTTTTAATTGTAATCATATATTTAATATTACATATGGAAATATCAATAATTTATTATCCAGATCAAAAATTAAAAAATTAGATATTAAAAATGAATTAGTTGAATTAGCTATTATTCAACCTCCTAGTGATTTGAATAATCTTGGTATAACTGTAATGGACGGACCTTTTTTCTCGACCATGCCTTTTCCATCTGGGAACTCATACACCCTTACACATGTTAGACACTCACTACACAAAACCTGGCTGCCAACAGATGATAAATATAATGCATATGACGATTTATCAGAACATTACAAAAAATCTAAGTTTAATTTTATGATAAAGGACTCCCAAAGGTTTTTACCATCCATGAAAAATGCAAAATATATAGAATCTCTATATGAAATTAAATCAGTTTTACTAAGAAATGAAATAAATGATGGCAGGCCTATTCTGTATCATAGAAAATCTTCCAATAGCAGAATAACTTCAGTATTAGGTGGCAAAATAGATAATATTTATGATTTATTTGATATGGTTAGATCGTCTTTTCCAAATCTAAGAGATGCAAATACTTCATTTTTAACAGGAACTTAATTGGAAAATCATAAATTTATTAACTTTACAGCAGTATTGTCTATTGGTTTTATTCTTGATTTCTTAATATGTATGTTTTTTTTAAGTTATTTTAATTTTGGAATATCAATCTCTGTGATCTCAGGATTTTTTTTTGGAACATTTTTTAATTTTTTTTTTATTCAGAAATATGTTTTTAAGTTTAATGGCAAAAAACTTTATTCCCTTATTGCCTATACGATGATGATGATGCTAATTGTTATTCTAAGAGTTTGTATAGTTTATTTTCTTAACTTCTTATTTTTAGAAAGATGGATATACCTTTCTATTATTTTTGCAAGCTTGATTACCCTATTTATCAACTTCATTGCATCTAATTATTATATTTTTGTTAATAAAAAATAAAGAATTTATGGATATTCCAAACTTTGAAGAAAATATTTTTTCAAGAAAATCTAGCGACACTATTCTAGTGATTCCTGTAATTAACGAGGGCGAAAAAATTAGGACTCAAATTCTCAATATCAAGAAATTAAATTTTGGAATTGATATTGTTATTTCTGATGGAGGTTCTACAGACAAATCATTAGATTTAAGTTTTTTAAAAGAAAATGGGGTAAGAAGTTTATTAACTAAAAAGGATATCGGTAAACTTTCGAGCCAATTAAGAATTGCTTATTTTTGGTCATTAAAAGAAGGATATACAAAAATTATTACAATTGATGGAAATGGCAAGGATGGTGTATCAAACATAACTAGAATTAAAAAAAAACTTGATGAAGGTTATGATTATGTTCAAGGCTCAAGATATATTAAAGGCGGCATAGCTAAAAACACTCCACTAGATAGGTTTTTTTTAGGTCGTTTTTTGCATGCCCCAATAATAAGTATAGCCTCACGAAAGAGATTCACCGATACAACTAATGGTTTTAGAGGTTACTCTAAAAGCTTTCTAATTGATGAAAGAGTAATGCCATTTAGAAAAATTTTTAGTAATTATGAGCTTTTATTTTATCTAACAGTTAGGGCAGGCCAATTAAATTTCAGAGTTTGTGAGGTTCCAGTAACGCGAAATTATCCTCGAAGAGGCCCTGTTCCAACAAAAATTAATGGTTTTTTATCAAAGTTAGAGATCTTAAAGGAGTCTATTCTTGCTGGCCTAGGTTTTTATAACCCATGATTGTTTGTGATTTTGCTTCCCAAAAAATATAATTACTCACCTTAATTAAGTCTAAATTAATATGATGTCTTTGCAGCCTGTAAAAAATTTGATTTATATTCTTTGCATTGTTCTAATTGGATTAATTACTAATCCATATTCATTTGGGCATTCTAATCACGGCCAAGAGTTACCACCGATCTTGGCAATAATAGATAACTCCTTATATAGCAATGATTTTGCAGTTCAAAGTTACCTTGAGATAAATCCAAGATACTTTTGGCAGAATCTTATTGCTGCATTTAATAATATCTTTGGTCTTTCCATTTCTCAATCATTAGCATTTATACAATTATTTTCAACGATAAGTTTTTTTACCGCACTTTTTTTTATTACCCTATACTTATTCAAAGAAAAATATCAGGTATCAAAAAATCAATTAACTTTTTTTGGGGGATACTCATACATATCTTTTTTAGCAATGATGCCGTTATTGAGTTGGGGCTCAAAGATATTTTATTTTGATGGAGCTCCCAGTACTTTAGGAATTGGTATCGCTATATGGTCTTTTTACTTTGCTTTAAATAAAAAATTCTTTTTAGCATATCTTTTTTGTAGCTTAACAATTCCTATTCATTTCTTGATCGGAATCTTTGTAGGATTAGTAATTTTACCCTTCTATTTTTATAGCGTTTTGAAAGAAAGAAATTTTTTTAATTTGATAATAAATATTCTTATTTGGTTGATTCCAGCTTTTTACATTTACATTAGCATGTTAGCCTTAGAATCTGATCCAATTTACTCCTATAAACTCTTTGATGTATTTGGATTATTTAGAGTCCCACATCACTGGGTTCCCTCTCTAGGAAGTTTTCTTGAATGGACAAATGACCTTATTCTTTTATTCATCGCTATATTTTGTATATATAAACTCAATAAAAATGAAATTAATAAGCAATCATTAATTCTTTTCTCCTCAATTCTGGCTGTTTCGATAATTGGAATAGGTCTTAATTTCCTATTTGTAGAAGTATTTCAATCAGAATTTATTGGTAAATTACAATTTCAGAGAATAATGCCATTTGGCCACCTTGCAGTTTTTTTCTTGATAGTACTTTATATTTTCAATACAAAGCATAATTCAATTCAGCAAAGATTAATTTCTGTTTCTATAATAGTTTACCCATTAACAACAACTATTCTTGCTAATTCTGAAAAGCTATTTCAAACACTGTCCGCATTATTTGCAGTTACCCTTATTTTGGTATTATTGAATTTATTTGTTTATAGCTATAAAAAAAATCACCTTCGTTATGAATTAGGTGGATTAGCAATCATCTCCCTAATCACTTACAGTTTCTATTTCAAGCCTGAGTCTTTGAATTTAATAGAAAATAGTTTTCTTGAAAAAGTCTCTATAAGCGCTTCAAACTATTATAACTTTTTTGAAAATGGCAATCATCAATCAGAAATAGCTACATGGTTAAAAGACAATACAAATGAAAATGATCAAATCCTTATACCACCTTTGGGTACATATTTTTTATCGATTCTTCAATTTCAATCGCAAAGGGGAGTATATTTTTCTCATAAAAATGTGCCGTATACTAAAAATGCAATTTTTGAATGGGCTTATAGGGCAGAAAATTTATTAAACCAAAAGCTTCAACCATTTATGAGTGATCTTCAATTACTGGAATCTTGGAAAAATAATCCTAGAGAAAAAATTGAATCGATTGCAAAAATAAACAATATTTGCTACTTGATTGATATAAAAGAGGCAAACAGAAGATTTGCTGGCGAAATTATCATGAGTGAACATGAAGAAAATAATGAATATATCCTTTGGAAATTAAACTACTGTAATAGGGTTTGACAATATTTTGATTTCAAAATTAATTTAATTTTATTTTCCAAATTAATAAAATAACAAAAACATTAGTTATTCCTATTTCATTCAAAAAAAGTTAACGGCAACATGCCTTTTAAGATGTTAGAAATTCATAAATGACCCTCTAAAAAAATTATTACCTTAATAATTCAATCTCTAATAAACTTAAACTAATGAAAACATTAACAGAATTAATTAATCAAAAAGAAGTACTTAAATGGTTATCAGGCTATTTCTATAAAATATATGGTACTTATATTGCTTTTGATATTTCCAAAGACACGAAGCATTACGAGATTAAATATGAATCAAAAATCTTTGCACGAGTAAGTATTTTAGATAAATCAGTTAACTTAAAGAATACTGAAATTACAAGTTACGATGTTAGTAGATTTAATTTGAAACATGTCAAAAAACTTTTTTGTTTTAAAGGAAAAAATGATCTTGCATCTATTGATCAGGATGGCATCTTAAATATTAATTATGATTGCGTTGCATTTATTGTATGCCTTTTATCGCGTATTGAAGAATATGAAAGTGATCAACTAGATATTCATCAGAGATTTATCTCAGTAAACTCATGGTCAGAAAAATTTGGATTTACATTAATTCCCGTTGTTGATCATTGGGCAGATTTTTTAATGTATTTTCTATCTGCAAATATAAATAAAGATGTTAAGCCAGTTAACAATTATGCAGTCCACATAAGTCATGATGTAGATGTTCCATATAATTTCTATAAAGAAGCAAAAGTAAAAAGGTTTATAAGATCTTTTTTGGGGTCAATTTATAGAAGAGAATTTGAAAGGGCTTATGAAGTAGCTAAATCATTATTCATTGGCTCTGATGTATATGATCGATTTGATTTCTTGATGAATATATCAGACAAAGTGAACGAAAAAAGTACCTTTAATTTTATCCCACAAACCACTTCAAAAAGATGGGATGCTGATTATAGGCTTGATGACATTAGGATCATAAGCTTAATACAAAAAATTACTTCAAGAGGCCATAATATTGGCCTTCATTGTAGTTACAATTCTAATTCAATAAACAATCAAATCACTTTAGAGAAAGAATATTTACAATCTATTTGTGAAGAAAATGGATATCAGCAAAATATCAAGAGTTCAAGAATGCACTATTTAAGATGGAGTACTTGGCAAACAGCAAGAAAATTGGCTAGATCTGGGATAAAGCTAGATACTACTCTTGGATTTGCTGAAAAAGTTGGATTCAGATGCGGGACTGCAAGAGGTTATAGCCCATATGACTTCGAGACAAATCAAGAAATTCAAATAGAGATTCTTCCAATGCATATGATGGATGTAACCTTATGGGGTTATATGAAAATTAGGACCAAATCAGATATGTTAGTTCTTGCTAAAGAGATCATTGATAGAGTTAAAGAGGTTAACGGTACTTTTAATATCTTATGGCACAACTCTGATTTAGTAGAGAAATGGAAGAGAGAGCTTTATCAAGAAATTATTTTTTACTCTAAAAAATAGCCTAATATATTTTTATCGCTACCATATCTACAAAATTATGAATATGGTTATGCTACCTTGACTTATCGGTATCAAAAATTAGTCTTGGTTATAAATATCTCTTGTGAACACTAATACTCTTTTCCCATTTAAGGTTTCATCCAATCTATTTGTCACAATTAGTTCTGATGTATTAAGAAACTCATCTAGTTTATTTTCTACTTTTAAACCCATAAAACTATTGTTATCTAATTCCGGCTCATAAATTTTTAATTCTAAGCAATGCTTTTTTAAACCTTTTAAAACATCAATTATCGACGATTCTCTCCAATTATCTGAGCCAGATTTCATAGAAAGTTTATAAATACCAATTTTTTTATAACCCTTCTTAACAATCTCATTTGTAATAATTTCCTTTCTAGTCTTATTTGAATCAATAATGCTTTTGATTAATTTGCTAGGAATCTCTTTAAAATTTGAGGCAAGTTGTCTAGTATCTTTTGGAAGACAATACCCGCCATATCCAAAGGATGGATTATTATAATAATTACCTATTCTTGGATCTAAAGAAACACCATCGATAACTTTTTTTGAATCTAGATTATGATAAATAGCAAAAGAATCTAGCTCATTGAAAAAAGCAACTCTTAAAGCTAAAAATGTGTTTGAAAATAATTTAATAGCTTCAGCATCTGCAGGATCAACAGTTAACGTTTCTATATTTTTTTTCTTTGCACAGGAAACAAGGGCCTCCAAGAACTTTTTGCCTCTATGAGAAGTAGAACCACAAATTATTCTTGATGGATATAAATTATCTTTTAATGAAGAGCCCTCTCTCAAAAACTCTGGAAAGAATGCAATATCCAAATTTGGGTATTGACTATTCATTTTATCTGTAAATCCAACAGGAACAGTGGATCTAATGACTACAAGACCTAGAAATTTTTCCTTATTTAGCTTATCAAGTATGTCTTCTATTGATGAAGTATTAAATGAGTTTATTGAAGGATCAAAATCAGTAGGGGTTGCAATTAGGATTGTTTTAAAATCTTTAATTACCTTTGGAAAGCTGCTTGAAAAAGAAATTTTAGACTTATTTTTCTCTAAATATTTTACTGTAAGTTTTTCATTGATCGGGGAAGTGCCATTTTTTAGATTTGAAACTTTTGCTTCGTTACTATCAATTATTTTTACAATAAATCTTTCAGAGAGCAACAACGCATTACTCAAGCCCACATACCCTGCACCTAAAATTAAAATTTTCATCTATTGATTTTATATAAGTTTTTTATATATATGCATCTTATCAAAGTATAATTTAAGGCAATTAATTAGTGTTATAAATATTTTTGCCCAGGTGGTGGAATTGGTAGACACAAGGGATTTAAAATCCCTCGAAGGCAACTTCGTGCCGGTTCAAGTCCGGCTCTGGGCACCATCCTCTTGGTTGAACATAATTTTATGTATAGAGAAACTTTTATGATTGCTGCATTAGAACATGCGCAAAAAGCTGCCTTATGCGATGAGGTTCCTATTGGTAGTATTATTTCATTAGATGACCAAATCATATCTGCTGGAAGTAACAGTTGTATTTCAAATAATTCACCTATAAGACATGCCGAAATTGAGGCTATTGAGTCCGCATGCAATGCCCTGAATAACTATAGGCTTGTCGGCACTTCCATCTACGTAACCTTAGAGCCATGTCATATGTGTTGTATGGCAATTGTAAATTCAAGAATAGAGAATCTTTATTTTGGTGCCAAAGAACCAAAAACGGGCGCCGTAGTTTCAGTTGACAATTTCTTAGATAAAGATTTTTTAAATCATAAAGTTAATTACTCTGGTGGTTATTTGGAGTATGAATCTAGTAAATTATTAAAAGATTTTTTTGCAACTAAAAGAAAAATTTAATTATTTTAAATTTATCCATATAGGGCAATGATCAGATGGCTTTTCTAATGCACGCGCATCATAACTGATTCCGGTTGATTTAATTGAACCAGTTAAATTTTCAGAAACCATTATATGATCAATTCTTAATCCTCTTTTAGGATCATCGTCAAACATTCTGGACCTATAATCAAACCATGAATAAATTGAATCCTCATCAGGATTTTGTAATCTCCAGCTATCAACAAAACCAAGATCTTTGATTGAATTCCACATTTCAATCTCCTCTGGTAAAAATGCACATTTGCCATCTCGAAGCCACCTTTTAGCATTATTCTCACCTATTCCAATATCTTTTTCTGATGGAGCTACGTTAAAGTCACCCATAACAATAATATTTGAAGTAAATTTTTGTAGATTCTTAATATGAGACTTTAAATCTTTGTAGAACTTAACTTTTTTAGGAAACTTAGTTTCATGATTTCTGTTCTCACCTTGAGGGAAATAACCATTCAAAATTAGTATTTCACTGTTCTTAAACTTATATTTTCCTTGAATGAACCTCTTTTGATCCTCATCTCTGTCTTTTAAAAAACCTTTAGAAATTTCTAATGGTTTCTTTTTACTTAGCAAAGCTACCCCATAATGACCTTTTTGACCCCAAAACTCGCAGTGATAACCAATTTCATTAACAAGCTCAACAGGAAATTCATCATCATGCACCTTTGTTTCTTGAAGCCCGATTACATCAGGATCAAGATGATCACGTATATACTCGAGTTGATGAGGTCTAGCTCTAACACTATTAATATTAAAAGAGATAATTTTCATTAATTTTGATTGACCGCAATTAATTGAGAGTTAAATTTTAGATAATCAACAATTATGTTTTTTGATTCATTTAAGAGGAAGTCATTTTCTAAAGATATTTCATCAGAATCAATTTCTTCCCTAAATGTTTCCAAATCATCATAGGTATCAAACGTATCGAAATTTAAAAGACTTCGACGAGCATTTTCAGCGTTTAGAATCCAAGATCTTCTATCTAACTTATCATGCTT
>MDTG01028844.1_pt1 | contig 12002 bp, 8 predicted proteins | sample 811421 | NCBI WGS metagenome assembly MDTG01 (sample SAMN05326645, study PRJNA326480) | marine metagenome | isolation source: seawater | place: Pacific Ocean: South East | collected 2011 | reverse complement strand
GGCACTTAAGCCACTAGCAAGTAGTTCTCCATTCACATACCATTCATAGGTAAAGGATGGGTTAGGATTTGATACTGAAAGAGTTGCTGCTGTATCACCATAACATAAAATATCATTTACTATAGAGCCTGAGGACGTATTGATTGCTGACTCAACAGGAGTACCAGCAATAATCTCTACAGGAAGAGGTAAACCACTACCGCTTAATGTTCCTGAACAACCATGCTCATCTGCAACAGTTATTTGATAAAAATCTGCACATAATGAACTGAATTCAGTTGATGAATCAGTTTGGTTAGTTGCAATTATAGAATTTGTAGCATTTATACAATTAATGGTATACATACCTGTTCCTCCCTCTACTACTACATCTAACTCACCGTCACAAGCAGAAAATTCACCCGAACAACTTTCGTCATTTTCTTTAAAAATAGAATATACAAGTTGGTCAGGCTGTTGCAGATTTACTTGTGTTGTTTTAGCACAATCGTTTACATCAGTTACTACAACACTGGTTACACCTTGACTTAGATTAAGTATGGTATTACTACTTTCAGGGCTCATTTGTTGAGAAACAATCCCTTCTGAAGTGTTCCAATCATAGGTATATGGGCCGAAACCACCAACAGAACTTACTATAGCACTTCCACTACCATCTTCATAGCAGTTTAATGGAGATGAATTTATATCTAAAGTGAAGTTATCTTCTAAAGGAATTTCTAAATCTAAAGTATCTTTACAGCTATTATCATCTTCAACAATAACAGTATACACACCTGATGTTTGATTGGATAGTACTGAGCCTAAATCGCCAGTATTCCAATTAAATGAATAGCTTCCTTCAGGGTTTAAAAACCCACCTGAAGCAACAACAGAAGCTTGACCAGCAGGAATATTCAAACAATATGTGGGAACAATTTCACTAACCTCTAAACTTATTAAAGGGGGTTGATAAATAAAAGCGTAGGCTGTATGATTACAGCCATTATAATCAACAATATTTAAGACATATGGAGTAGGTGAGGAAATAAGAGAATTTAAAATATAATAATTGTAGCCAATGGTATCACTATCCAATGTCCAACTATAAGTGTATGTACCGTTATTATAGGGAGTACCACCAGTAACATCAGCTTCAATCTGACCATCAGAACCTCCAAAACAATTTACATCAGTAATTGATAAATCTGCTCTTAATTTTTGAGGCTGATTAATAAAAATGGTATCCTCAGTAATACAGCCCAATTCATCTTCAACAATAACCCAATATTCACCAAAACCAGAAGTAATAGAAGATGAATTTTCGCCATTAGACCATGTATATGTCAACTCTCCTGTTCCGCCAGAACTAGAAATTGTTGCTGTTCCATCAAGCACTCCAAAACAAGTGGCAGATGTAGAACTTAACTCAGAAATAATTTCATCACTCTCACCAATATAAACAGAATCCATTACACTACACCCTCTAGAATCAATAACTTCAATAGAATAATTTCCAGAAGGAATTTGTTCTGCAACATCAGTAACATGACCACTGCTCCAGTGATAGAAATAAGGAGGTGTCCCACCATTTACTACAACATGAGCTGATCCAGTAGCAGCTCCAAAACAACTGATGCCTAAACTTTCTACTTCCATTGTTAAAGGTGCTGGAGATTGTGTTATTTCAACATTTAATGAACTAACACAATCATTAGCATCGCTTATTTCTAGATGATATGTACCATCTTCTAAATTATAAAGATAATTGGTGTGAGCATTACCAAAATTAACCCAATCAAATTGGTAAGGAGGTGTACCACCCCCATTAACGTTAACTATTATTTGTCCATCATTACCTTCGTGACAAGTAACATCATTTTTGGTATAAGAATATGTAATAGGGTTCGGTTGAGTTAATGACACTTCATCGGTTGATTGACAACCATTATCATCTTCAACCACAAGATAATATCCACCAGCAGGAACATTTAAAATGGAATCAGTACCAACAACTTCATTTGTTCCTGAATTAAACCATGTATAAGAATATCCATCGCTTACATTTCCTCCTGAAATTTCTTCGACCATAATTACGCCTGTACTGTCACTTGAACATTCTACATCTATTGACGATGTCAAAACCTGAATTTCAGGCTGAGCAGATTCTACTACAACATTATCACTTATAACGCAGCCTATACCATCTTTTACTTTAATATCATAATTGCCAAATTCTAGATTATCAAAAGTGAAAAAGTCAAAATAATTTTGTCCTCCATCAATAGAATATTGTATAGGTGAAACAGCAGTGCTTTGTGGAAGGATTGTAATTGAGCCATTAGAATAGCCTTGACAGCTAACAGGAGAAATGCCAAAATCTAAATCAAAATCATCTGTGGCAATAGTAGGCACTAAAATAGTATTTGAGCAACCTATAGTGTCAATTCCTTCAAGAGTATATGTAATAGAAGATAATGTCGAAATTTCTATTGTACTACCTGTATCGGATGATAGAGAAACGTCAGGAGACCAAACATAAGTATTTGCTCCAAAAGCATTAACTTCAACAGGTATTCCTCCACAGATCAAAATTTCTTGAGGAGAATATGATATTTCTGGTAAAGGGTTTTCAAACAGTTCGATAGTATGGGTATCAGAACATCCATTAGAATCTACAACTGTAAGGGAATACACGCCTGATTCGTCAATTTCAATTTGGCTATCATTACCAAAAGCTCCCCAATCAAAAGTAAAAGGAGCCGTTCCACTATTAATAACTGGATTTATCAAATAAACATCATCTTCACAATAGTAATCTTCTTGAGGGAGGACTATCTCTGGAACAGGTTGAGAATATACTCTCAATGAGTCAGATTGAACAGTACAACCCGTAGCGTCAGTAGCCTGAACCCAATAATATCCTGGTGTAGCAATGATAGACTGAGTTGTTTCTCCTGTATTCCATAAAAATTCAAAATCATCTCCTTCAACATTTGCTGTTAATGTAACTGGTGCACCACAATCCGTAAAAATTTTATTTGAATCAATTTCTAAACTATTAATCACAGTCAGAGGAGGAGAAGAAAAACTACCAGCCTCAAGCAATACAAATGAAGACAAACCTGTATCGGTTCCATCGGCGATAGCTAAACGTATATGATAAGTTTCACCACAAACCACATTTGCTTCAGCAGTTATCACGGTGGTAAAACCATCTACAGTAGCATTAACAGTGTTAGCACCATTATTTTGGTTGCTAACAAACAACTGAGGGTTATATGTTGCATTTACTGAGGAAATAGTAATTGGTAAATCTTCCCCTAAACTGTTAGGCTCTTGACTTTCAAAAGTTGCAATATTAATACTTCCATCAGGAAATTCTGGCGGACTAGAATATGGACCAACAATATTTGGACCAGAAATAAAAAAACCAAAAACATCATTAAACTGAGTGTTTTCATATGCAAAATACTCTTCTGAAGCAAAAACATATTTAAAAGATAAATATGATGATACAGGTACAAAGTCAAATTCTAAAATTGCAACATCATTTACTGATGTTACATTAAAATTTTGATCAATTAAGCCAGGAACAGAATTTGCTACTTCAAGCAAATCAGGGTCAGCAACTGCATTAGCAAAAAACCCACCAAAAGCTCCAGGAACAATCTCGACAATATCGCCAGTTCCCATAACAATACCACTATCTAAGCCTATATTACTGTTTTCCCCATTAAAAAAACCTATCTGAACAGGATCTCCTTGAAATAAATGGTTGGTTGCAACTACACCCTCCCCCAACAATAAACTATCGACTAGATAAACTGGCGAATTGTAAGGCGGATTTGAATTAGTAGCAATTTGAGCAGAAGCGTTTAAAAAAAACGAACATAATAGTACTATTGTAAAAACAAGAGGTTTAGTGGTCTTCATAATGAACTTAAAATAAATCTATCGCAATTTACTAAAAGTATTCCATTTTATGAAGAAAATAGCAATAATAGGCTTATGACTTCAGCCTAAAATTAAAGGCTGCTAATTTTACTCAAAGATTATTTTTTGTTGATGACTTACTCTTTCAGAAGATATTTGAATGATATAAACACCTTTTGCTAGATTTTCTCTATTGACCTGAACAATGCCATCAAACACAATTTCCCTTAAAACTCTTCCTCTAGAATCTAATAGGCTGAAAGTGTATTCGTCAGATGAAATTTCATCTGACTGTACCTTAACTGTAAAATTATCAAAACCAATATTGGAATTAACACCGTTAAAAAATCCGATTTGAAGGGGGTCTCCTTGAAAAGCATGATTAGTGGCTATTACTCCCTCTCCTAACAATAGACTATCAACCAAATACTCTGCGGTGTTGTAAGGGGCATTATTAGTTACTAAAATTTGACAATAGGCACTTTGAATACCAAAAAAAAAACACGAATAAAAAAGCAAGTTTAAAGACTTTCATAGCAATAGGTTTTAAGATGTATGCAATTTACGAAAACTATTTCACTTGTTAAACAGTAGAAATAATGAATTTTAATTTTCGAACTGTAAATCAAATAGTAATTTATACTTCCCTTTTATGGATAATAATTCTGAGTGTGAGCCCTCTTCTTTAATTTCGCCATTTTCAAGTAATATAATCTTATCAGCATTCTGCACCGTTGCCAAACGATGAGCAATAACAACAGAAGTCCTGCCTTTAGTCAACTTTTCAGAAGAACGCTGAATAAGGTATTCGCTTTCAGAATCAATACTGGATGTAGCCTCGTCTAGCACCAAAATCTTTGGCTTGTCGACATAAGCTCTCAAAAAGGATAACAATTGACGTTGACCTAGAGAAAGCATTCCGCCTCTCTCCCTAACATTGTAATCGTATGATTGTGGTAACGACTCTATAAACTCCTCAATTTCTATTTCTTTAGCATAAGTGGCAACTTGCTCTTTTGTAATTTCTCTTCCTAGAGTAATATTGTTAAAAATAGTATCTGAAAAAAGAAAAACATCTTGCAAAACCACCGCAACATTATTACGCAAGGAATTCAAATCGTAATCCAAATAATTTACTCCATCAATAAAAATTGCTCCTTTGTTAATTTCGTAATTCCTGGTTAACAAGTTGATAATAGAAGATTTACCCGCTCCGGTAGCACCTACTAAGGCTAAGGTTTCTCCTGCCTTTATTTTAAAAGAAACATCTTTCAGTACCCAATCTTCATCATTGTATGCAAACCAAACATTTTTAAACTCAATATCTCCCTTACATTTGTCTAAAGACTCTGTTCCTAAATTAGAAATAGAATCATCAGTATCCAACACTTTAAACACCCTTTCTGAAGCCACCATTCCCATTTGCAATACATTAAAACGGTCGGCTAACTGACGTATTGGCCTGAATAACATATGGATATACAATATGAAAGCAATTAACTCTCCCAGAGTTACTTCATGAGATGTAGCAGCTTGGATACCTCCCCACCAAATCAACAAACCTATTGAAATAGCAGATAAAATTTCGACTATTGGAAAAAATACAGAATAATACCAAATGGATTTAATATGAGCTTTTTTATGAGCGTCATTTATACTTTTAAATTTTTCAAATTCTATATCTTCCCTATTAAATAATTGCACAATATACATACCTACAATATGCTCTTGCACAAAGGTATTTAGAGCAGAAACTTGTTTTCTCACATCTTGAAAAGCAGACTTAATAGAACGCTTGAACCAATAGGTTGCGACTAACAACAAAGGTATTGATGCCAAACTGAATAATGTTAGTCGCCAGTCGGTCACGAACATTACAACAATAACAATAATTAACTTTAAAATATCGGCAATTATAACTAATAAGCCTTGAGAGAAAATATCAGAAATAGTTTCAATATCTGACACCACTCGAGTTACTAAAGCGCCGATGGGGTTTTTGTCAAAATACTGCTGTTTGAAGTGGATAATTTTATCATAAACCTGCTGCCTCAAATCCCTTATCACACTTTGACCCAAAAAATTTGACCAATAGGTGTAAAAATATTGCAAAACACTTTCAACGAATAGTAAGCACACCAACAACAATGTAATGTGTAATAGCTTCTTTTCATCAGGATTAATAATGAAGTTATCAAAAGCATACTGGATCAATAATGGCCTAGTTGGTGATAAAAAAGCAATTAGGATAGCACAGAAAGAAGTACCATAGAAAATAGTCATATAAGGACCCACATAATTCAACACCCTTCTCAGTAAAGGGGCATCAAAAGTTTTACCACTAACCCTACTCATAAACGTATATCATTTGGATAATCTACCTTAGTTAGATATAGGGCGTGTGCTGGAACTGACGCACCTGCAATTGACCTATCTTTTGACTCTAATACATTGATAAATTCGTTAATACTCATTCTTGATTGCCCTACTTCTAATAACGTTCCAACAATAGCTCTTACCATATTTCTTAAAAATCGATCTGCCTCAATAGTAAAAACAATTGTGTCTCCCCTATTTTTCCAAATAGCTTTTTTAATGCTACAATTATTGGTTTTTGTTTGGGTATGTAGCTTAGAAAAAGAGGTGAAATCAGTAAAATCGAACAAACACTTAGCTGCTTGATTCATTTGATTTAAATCGAGGGGTTTATGAATAAAATGAGCTCTACCTACATTAAACGGATTTTTGGAATTATAGATAATATACTCGTATGTACGTGAAGTTGCATCAAATCGACTATGGGCATCTGACTTTACCCCAAAAATAGTCTTCACACTAATATCTTGAGGCAAAAATGAATTTAGACGATAGACGATATTGCTATTTAATAAATCGATGTCGGTATCAAAATGTGCAAAAAACTGTTTAGCATGCACGCCAGTATCCGTTCGACCTGCACCCATAACACTAATCTTTTGACCCAAAACAGTGCTAATAGCTTTTTCCAATTGCTCTTGAACAGTGATGGAATTTGGTTGAACTTGCCATCCATGATAGTTAGCACCATTATACATTATTTCTATAAAATACCGTTGCATATTTTGAACAGTGCGAAGATATTCAATTGAAACTAGAAAATTAGACTTTTAGCCAATTTTCAAAATGTTAATATAATTATATAAAATGTTTGAAAATAAAATTTCTTTTTAGAAGCAATAGAATTAAATTTGTGTCGTTATGAACCTTGAAAAATTAATGCACATTTATTAAATTTGCTTTTTAATTATATTAAACTATGGATACAACTTCGAATGTCGATATCAAAGAATTAAACGATAAAATCAACAAAGAAAGCGCCTTCATCGATATGTTGATGATGGAAATGAATAAAGTTATTGTTGGTCAAAAGCACATGACCGAACGACTTTTAATAGGACTTCTTTCAAACGGCCATATACTTCTCGAAGGGGTTCCGGGATTAGCAAAGACTTTGGCTATAAATACATTAGCCACAACGATTGATGCTAAATTTAGCAGAATACAATTCACACCCGATTTGCTGCCTGCCGATGTCCTTGGGACTCAAATTTACAGCCCTAAGAACGAAACATTCTCCGTAAAGAAAGGTCCAATATTTGCCAATTTCATATTAGCCGACGAAATCAATCGTGCTCCTGCAAAAGTACAGTCTGCCTTACTAGAAGCTATGCAAGAACGACAAATAACTATTGGCGATAATACATTCAAACTTGATGAGCCGTTTCTTGTTCTAGCAACACAAAACCCTGTTGAACAAGAGGGAACTTATCCTCTTCCAGAAGCACAAGTTGATAGATTCATGCTAAAGGTAGTTATTGACTACCCTACCAAAGATGAAGAAAAGCTCATCATAAGAAATAACTTAGCTAAATCATTTCCTAAAGCGAATCAAATTCTTAATCCAAAACATATACTAAGCGCAAGAGAATTGGTGAAAGAAGTGTACATGGACGAAAAGATTGAACAATACATCGTTGACATTGTTTTCGCAACCCGTTATGCAGAAAAATTTGGTTTAGAAAAATTCCAAGACTTGATAAGTTTTGGTGCTTCGCCAAGAGCAAGCATTAGTTTAGCATCTGCAGCCAAAGCGTTTGCTTTTATCCAAAGAAGAGGCTATGTTATCCCTGAGGATATTCGCTCAATATGTCACGATGTTTTAAGGCATAGAATAGGCTTGTCATATGAGGCGGAAGCTGAAAATATTTCCAGCGAAGATATAATCACTGAAATTCTAAACACTGTTGAAATTCCATAATGGAGACCAGCGAATTACTAAAAAAAGTTCGGAAAATTGAATTGAAGACTAAAGGTCTTTCCAACCACATATTTGCCGGTGAATACCATACAGCATTTAAGGGAAAAGGAATGGCTTTTAGTGAGGTTAGAGAATATCAGCCAGGCGATGATATTCGAACCATAGACTGGAATGTAACAGCTCGTTTCAACAACCCATTCATTAAGGTGTTTGAAGAGGAAAGAGAAATGACTGTAATACTAATGATTGATGTCAGTGGCTCTAAAAATTTCGGAACACAATACCAGATGAAACAAGAGTTAGTGACAGAGTTATCTGCTGTCCTTGCCTTTTCTGCTATACAAAACAACGACAAAATCGGTGTGATTTTCTTCAGTGATAAGGTTGAAAAATTTATTCCTCCTAAAAAAGGAAAGTCACATATATTAAGAATTATAAGAGAGTTAATTGCTTTTGAACCTGAAAATAAAGGCACAAATATTGGCGAGGCTTTACGCTATTTCAATAATGTTATTAAAAAGCGAAGTGTATGTTTTGTTATTTCCGATTTTATTGCAAGCGACTTCGACGCTCCACTCAAAATAGCCAATAAAAAACACGACTTGGTAGCTATTAGGATTCATGATTTAAGAGAAGAAGAATTGCCAAATGTAGGTCTAGTTCAAATGAGAGATGCCGAAACTGATCAGATAAAATGGATTGACACAAGTCATAAAGGAATAAGAGATTCATACCATAAGAATTATTTAGAAAACGAGAAGACTATAAATCAACTCTTTAGAACGAGCGGTGTGGATACTATCCAATTACGTACTGATAAAGATTATATAAAACCTTTAATTCAATTTTTTAAACGAAGAGGTAAATGAGAAAGCTATTTATACTTTTTTTAATACCCACTGCCTTATTCGCACAGATTAGTGTCAAAGTTGACAGTACAAATATTCTTATTGGCGATCAAATTAATTACAGCATTCAAGCCAACGTTTTAAGTGGTGATAGTCTGCCACATTATACAGATACAATAGGCTCTTTAGAAATTGTTTCGAAATCATTTATTGACAGTGTAAAAACCAACGACGGCTGGCAACTTACCCAAGACTACGTACTAACGGCTTGGGACAGTGGTGTCTATATTATACCTTCCATTCAATTCAAAAATTTTATTAGCGATTCCTTTACTATTTATGTTAATACTATTGAATTAGCTGAAGATGCTGAGCTGAAAGATATCAAAGCCCCTATTCACACCCCGATTTCATTTGACGAACTAAGCCCTTATTTGTTAGCTTTACTTATTCTTGCATTAATCATATTCCTTATTAGATGGTATCTCAAAAACAGAAAAAAGTCACCTAAAGAGGTTATCATTGCTAAAAAAGCAATCCTACCTTACGAACTTGCTCTTAATGATTTGGAAAAACTAAATACTAAAAAATTATGGCAAAGCGGTAATGTGAAGGAATATTACAGTGAGTTGTCTGAAATAATTAGAACATATATAGAAAATGGAATTGGAACACCTGCTATGGAGATTCCTACCCACGATATCCTTTTTCAATTACAACAAAAAAGAATAGATACTACTAAGCTTAAAGAAGTATTAACTAGAGCAGATTTAGCGAAATTCGCTAAGGCAAGGCCTTTGGAAATAGAAAATGAAGAGAGTCTTAAAATTGGATACGACTTTATTCACCAAACCAAACCTCAAAAACAAGAAGTCGATGATGTGGAATAATTGGACATTCTATAACCCTGATTTTTTATATGCCCTATTTCTAGTGCCTCTATTATGGGTATGGTATTATTTTCGACAAAAAGAACAAAATGCTCAACTTCAAATTTCTACCCTAAAAGGAATAACAATCAATAGTTGGAAAGCTAAAGGACGCCACCTATTATTTGTTTTCAGAACACTTGCGATAACTCTTCTTATAATAGCATTTGCAAGGCCACAATCTACCCTATCGTGGGAAGACATGACTACTGAAGGTATTGACATTGTTATATCTATGGATATTTCTGGAAGTATGTTAGCTCAAGACTTGAAGCCAGACCGATTAGAAGCATCCAAAAATGTTGCTATGGATTTTATATCAGGACGTCCAAACGATAGGATTGGTCTTGTTATTTTTAGTGGCGAAAGCTTTACGCAATGTCCATTAACAACAGATCATCAGGTGCTACAGAATTTATTTGCCAATGTAAAAAGTGGTATGGTAGAAGACGGTACAGCAATTGGAATGGGATTAGCAACAGCCGTAAATAGATTAAAAGAAAGTGAGGCTATAAGTAAAGTTATTATCCTATTGACGGACGGAGTAAACAATCAGGGTTCAGTAGCCCCACTAACAGCAGCAAAAATTGCCCAAAAATTTGGTGTAAGAGTTTATACAATTGGTGTAGGAACACAAGGATTTGCCCCTTACCCTTTTAAAACACCATTTGGCACAACAGTTTATCAAGATGTTGAAGTGCAAATTGATGAAGAAACGCTACAAAATATAGCCTCTGTGACCAATGGTCAGTATTTTAGAGCGACTTCCAACAAAGCGCTTGAATCTATTTACAAGGAGATAGATGAGCTAGAAAGATCTAAAATAGAAGTCAAAGAATATCATAAAAAGAAAGAAGAGTTTTTTCATTTAGCCCTTTTAGCTTTAACTTTATTAATCATTGAGTTTATGCTCAGACACACTATATTTAGAAGTATAACATAATGTTGAGATATGAAAATAGCGAATGGTTATTTTTATTGGTTTTAATACCAATAATCATACTAGTATTTATCTTTTCAATAAGATGGAGAAAAAAAGCCATTGGAGTTTTTGGCCAATTAAAGTTGGTCTACAAACTTATGCCTATGGCATCGGAGCTCAAATTAAGAACAAAGTTTATTTTATTCTCAATAGCCATTACAGCATTAATCATAGGTATTGCCAATCCACAGATAGGCTCAAAAATGGAAGAGGTAAAAAGAGAGGGGGTTGACCTAATGATTGCTATTGATTTATCCAATAGCATGTTAGCAGAAGACCTTCAACCTAACCGATTGATGAGAGCAAAGCAATCTATTTCAAAACTCATTGACCGATTAGATGGTGACAGAATAGGACTAATTGTTTTTGCAGGAGATGCCTTCGTTCAACTACCAATAACTACCGATTACTCAGCCGCAAAATTATTTTTATCTACTATTAATACAAGTATCGTTCCAACTCAAGGAACAGCCATTGGCAAAGCTATTGGGCTATCTATTAAAAGTTTTGATTTAAAAAATGATCAAAGCAAAGCTATAATCGTTATTACCGATGGAGAAAATCACGAAGACGACGCTATAAAAAAAGCAGAAGAAGCAGAAGAGTTAGGTATATTTGTACATACTATAGGAATGGGTTCTGCTGAAGGGGGTCCAATACCAATAAAAAATAGGTATGGAAGCGTAACATCTTACCAAAAAGATAAAGAAGGAAATACCATAATAACCGTCTTAAACGAAGAAATGCTAAAACAGATAGCACAAGCTGGTGGCGGCTCTTATATTCGTGCTAATTCCACACAAAGCGGTTTGAACGCATTATTTAAAGAAATTAATAAAATGGAAAAAAAAGAAATTGGCTCTAAAGTATTCACAGATTACAAAGACCGATTTCAATGGTTTATTGGACTTAATATTATTCTATTGATAATAGAAATTATGATAAAAGGAAGAAAAAATAAATGGAGTAGTAAAATTAATTTGTTTGAAGAAGATGAAAATTAGACTCACATTATTTGTTATTCTATTGAG
>MDTG01408295.1_pt1 | contig 12003 bp, 12 predicted proteins | sample 811421 | NCBI WGS metagenome assembly MDTG01 (sample SAMN05326645, study PRJNA326480) | marine metagenome | isolation source: seawater | place: Pacific Ocean: South East | collected 2011 | reverse complement strand
CCGCTGATGACATGGCTGCAGGAGCACATCTGGCCGGCGGAAGCCAAATGGATTGATGAGCAATTCGTTGAAGACGGAAACCGGCTGGCGATTGCCGAGCAGATAAAAGGCGGCATTACCTGCTTCTCGGACATGTACTTTTATCCGGAAACCGCCTGCAAGGTCGTGCACGACAGCGGTATTCGCGCGCAAATCACTATCCCGGTGCTCGATTTCCCGATTCCGGGCGCCCGCGATGCCAGCGAATCGCTGCATAAAGGCATGCGCCTGTTTGATGAACTCAGACACCACCCGCGCATCAAGGTCGCTTTCGGCCCGCACGCACCCTACACGGTGAGCGACGATAAACTGGAAAACATCCGCGTACTGGCTGAAGAACTCGATGCCGGTATTCATATGCACGTACACGAAACCGCCTTCGAAGTGCAGCAGAGCCTGGAGCTGACCGGCGAACGCCCATTGGCGCGACTGGCCCGCCTCGGCTTGCTGGGGCCGCGCTTTCAGGCTGTGCACATGACCCAGATTGACGATGAAGACCTTGAACTGCTGACCACCAGCAACAGCAACGTGATTCATTGCCCTGAGTCCAACCTAAAACTGGCCAGCGGCTTCTGCCCGGTCGAGAAACTGCGCCTGGCCGGCGTCAATGTGGCAGTAGGCACCGATGGCGCGGCCAGCAATAATGACCTCGACCTGCTCGGCGAAACCCGCACCGCCGCACTACTGGCAAAAGCTGTCGCCGGTTCTGCTACCGCACTCGACGCCCACAGCGCATTGCGCATGGCCACGCTGAACGGCGCGCAAGCACTGGGTCTCGACGAGATCACCGGCTCACTGGCGGTAGGCAAAGCGGCCGACATCAGCGTGTTTGACCTGAGCGGACTGGCCCAGCAGCCGGTGTACGATCCGGTTTCACAGCTGATCTACGCCACCGGCCGCAATTGCGTCGAACATGTCTGGGTAAACGGTAAGCCCCTGCTGAGCAACGGCCAGCTGACCCGGCTGGACGAACAACAGATTCTTAGCTCGACTCGCCAATGGGGCGAGAAGATTGCCCAAAAGGCATAAATAGCCGCTCACTCGCTGAATAGCGAGTACTGCGACAAACTGACATACACTGGCCCGACCTCGATCGCCCACTTTGGCGACTGAAACTGGCACCATGAGCCACGGCATTCACGGCCATCCGCCTGCAGCTTTATCAGGAACACATATGAGCAACGTCGACCACGCTGAAATCGCCAAATTTGAAGCCCTCGCCCACCGCTGGTGGGACCGTGAGAGCGAGTTCAAGCCGCTCCACGAAATCAACCCGCTGCGCGTCAACTGGATCGACGAACGCGTCGGTCTGGCTGGCAAGAAAGTACTCGACGTGGGCTGCGGCGGCGGCATCCTCAGCGAGTCGATGGCTCAACGTGGCGCCACGGTAACCGGGATCGACATGGGCGAAGCGCCGCTTGCCGTGGCCCGCCTGCATCAACTCGAATCCGGCGTAGAAGTCGATTACCGGCAGATTACAGCCGAGGCCCTGGCTGAAGAAATGCCCGAGCAGTTCGACGTAGTCACCTGCCTGGAAATGCTTGAGCACGTACCGGACCCGTCATCGGTCATCCGCGCCTGCTATCGCATGGTCAAGCCGGGCGGCGAAGTGTTCTTCTCAACCATCAACCGCAACCCCAAGGCTTACATGTTTGCGGTTATCGGCGCCGAATACCTGTTGCGCCTGCTGCCGCGCGGCACGCACGACTTCAAGAAGTTCATCCGGCCGTCCGAACTGGGCGCCTGGAGCCGTCAGGCTGGCCTTGAAGTCAAAGACATCATCGGGCTGACCTACAACCCTCTGACCAAGCATTACAAGCTTGCAGCCGATGTAGACGTCAACTACATGATCCAGACTCACAAGGAGGCGTGATGCGTTTACGCGCAGTACTGTTTGATATGGACGGCACGCTGCTCGACAGCGCGCCGGACTTCATCGCCATCTGCCAGGCCATGCGTCAGGAGCGCGGGCTGGAGCCGATTAATGAGAAGCTGATTCGCGACCAGATTTCTGGCGGTGCCCGCGCCATGGTCGCGGCCACCTTCGCCATGAGCCCCGAAGAGCCGACTTTCGAGGCCCTGCGCCTGGAGTTTCTGGAGCGTTATCAGTCGCACTGCGCCGTATTTACCCATCCGTTTGCCGGCATGGCTGAACTGCTCGGCGAAATCGAAAAGGCCAAACTGATCTGGGGCGTTGTCACCAACAAACCCCTGCGTTATGCAGAGCCGATCATGCAGCAGCTGGGCCTTGCCGAACGCTCGGCCATTCTGATCTGCCCGGATCACGTCACCAACAGCAAACCCGACCCTGAGCCAATGACGCTGGCCTGCAAAACCCTCGGCCTGGATCCGGCCAGTGTGCTGTTTGTCGGCGACGACCTGCGTGACATCGAATCCGGCCGTGCGGCAGGAACCAAAACCGCAGCTGTCACCTACGGCTATATTCACCCTGACGACAACCCGCGCCATTGGGGCGCCGACGTAGTGGTTGATAATCCGCAGGAGCTCATTGGCGTGCTCGACCGCGCACTGTGTAGCTGCTGACAACTGCAATACTGCCGAGCCTATCGGCAGTCACCTTCCAACAGGTGGCCGCACCCTAGCCCGCCACCTGCAGCCTGTGAGACTTGAACATGTTCGAATACACCGCTCGCCCTGACCTCCTCAAAGACCGCGTTATTCTGGTCACCGGCGCGGGTCGCGGAATCGGCGCGGCGGCCGCAAAATGCTACGCCGCGCATGGCGCTACCGTATTGCTGCTGGGCAAGACCGAAGAGAACCTCAGCGCGGTATACGACGCCATTGAAGCGGCAGGTCACCCGCAACCTGTGGTTATCCCGTTCAACCTCGAAACAGCCTTGCCGCATCAGTACGATGAACTGGCCGCGATGATCGAGACTGAATTCGGCAAGATCGACGGCGTGCTTAACAACGCCTCGATCATTGGCCCGCGCACCCCAGCCGAACAGCTTTCGGGCGAGAACTTCATGCGGGTCATGCACATCAACGTCAATGCGATGTTCATGCTCACCAGCACACTGCTGCCACTGCTCAAGCTCTCAAGCGACGCGTCGATCATCTTCACCTCCAGCAGTGTTGGCCGCAAAGGCCGGGCTTACTGGGGCGCGTATGGCGTTTCAAAGTTCGCCACCGAAGGCCTGATGCAGGGCCTGGCCGATGAACTCGACGGCGTCGCGCCGGTTCGCGCCAACAGCATCAATCCGGGCGCGACCCGCACCGACATGCGTGCGCACGCCTATCCTGGCGAGAACCCGCTGAACAATCCGCTGCCAGACGACATCATGCCGGTTTACCTGTATCTGATGGGTCCGGACAGCAGCGGCGTCAATGGTCAGGCGTTCGACGCGCAGTAAATCGCCGATTGCGGCAATTATTTGGCATTCCTCTCTCAACAGCGGCAACGCCTTGCCGCTGTTGAGCACCCTCCAAGCCTCCCGAACTCAGTACTTTCCGACGACTGACCGCCAATAATGGCTATCTGCCAGCATCGGCTGAGCCACCGTGATCTAAATCACACTATTTTTGCTATAACTGAAACTACTGGCATGAAATTCGCTCAGAAGGCTGTATTGCCGCACTTAGCGCCAGAGGTTCACCCTTGATGCTTCCGTCCGAACACACCAATACTGTTGACTTCGATACAGCCCGGCTACAGCGCCTCGGCTATGCACAGAAGCAACTGCCGACACTGCAACCTGTCAGCCTGGCCCAACTGCGCCAGCAGCTGAGCATGCAGTTGCAGACCAGCCTCGACGCTGAGCGAATCCTGACCATCTTCCGGGCAGAGAGCCAGCGTTTGGTGACGTTCGACAGCCTGAGCTACGTTCAGGACTCAACCGACATGAGCCTGCAGCTCGGCGAAGCAGCCAGTCATTCGACCTCCTACCACCTCAGCCATGACGGCGAACAACTCGGCTGCCTGACCTTTACCCGTCAACAGCGCTTCAAGGAAGAAGAACTCGCCGAACTCGAATCGCTGATTGCCAGCCTGGTTTTCCCGCTGCGCAATGCGCTGCTGTACCGCCTGGCCGTGCAAAGCTCGCTGCGCGACCCGCTGACCAAGACCGGCAACCGTCTGGCGATGGACCAGTCACTGCAACGCGAAGTGGAGCTGGCCAAGCGCAATCAGTCGCCGCTTTCAGTGCTGATGCTCGACATCGATCACTTCAAGCAGATCAACGATAACTTCGGCCACCACACCGGCGACGAAGTTCTCAAAGCCGTCGCGGCGACGATCAAGTCGCAGCTGCGCAATGTCGACATGGTGTTCCGCTACGGCGGTGAAGAGTTTTTGGTGCTGCTCTCGGGTACCGGCAGTGAAGCGGCGGCAATGGTCGGCGAGCGCTTGCGCCACGCCGTAGTGTCCATGCAAATGCCGATGCATTGCCAGCAACTCGGCCTGTCGATCAGCCTGGGTTGCGCCGCCTTGCAGCTCGGTGAGAACACCAGCAGCCTGCTGGGCCGGGTTGATGGCGCGCTCTACGACGCTAAACGCGCCGGGCGCAACCGCCTGCGTATGGCGGGCTAAGCCACCTAAAGTAGGCCACCGCAGGTTGTTGCGGACAAAAAAATGGGACTCAACAGAGTCCCATTTTTTTATTTCGCCGCTTACTCGGGCTTGCGACCGCGAGTCGGGCGCTGACCGTCAGTAGCCGGACGACGCGGCGCGCCTGCCGGTTTGCGCGAAGGACGCTCGGTCAACTCAACACCTGGCCGCGTGGTGCGCGGTTTGGCAGGAGCACGCTTGTTGACGTCAGTCGGGCGCTCAGCAACTGCCGAACCGCGATCGTTACGACCGCCACGCTCTTCACCACGCGCCGGACCGCCATGGGCCGGACGCAAAGTGCGCGCGGAACGCTCACCGCGACCCACCGGCTTGGCCGATTTGCGCTGCATGCGATCGAGCTTGTCGCGGGTTTTTTCTTTCATGTCCGGCATAGCGACAGGCTTGAGGCCGACTTCTTCACTGAGAATATCGACTTCGCGCTGGCCCATTTCGCGCCAGCGGCCCATGGTCAGGTCGGAGGTCATGAACACTGGACCAAAGCGCACGCGCTTCAAACGGCTGACCACAACGCCTTGCGATTCCCACAGGCGACGCACTTCGCGGTTACGGCCTTCCATTACCACGCAGTGGTACCAATGGTTGAAGCCCTCACCGCCAGGCGCTTCTTTGATGTCGGTGAACTTGGCCGGGCCATCTTCTAACATCACGCCAGCCTTGAGGCGTTCGATCATTTCCTCGTCCACCTCACCGCGCACACGCACCGCGTATTCGCGGTCCATCTGGTAAGACGGGTGCATCAAGCGGTTCGCCAGCTCACCGTCGGTGGTGAACATCAGCAAGCCCGTGGTGTTGATGTCGAGGCGACCGATATTGATCCAGCGGCCTTCTTTCGGGCGCGGCAGACGATCAAATACGGTGGGGCGACCTTCCGGGTCGTCTCGGGTGCAGATTTCGCCGTCGGGCTTGTTGTAAATAATCACACGACGTACGGTTTCAGCCGCTTCTTCGCGCTTGATCAACTTGCCATCGATGGCAATAGCATCGTGCAAATCTACGCGTTGGCCGAGGGTTGCGGCGACGTTATTGACCTTGACCCGGCCAGCGCCGATCCAGGTTTCAATTTCACGGCGTGAAGCCAAACCCATACGGGCCAGGACTTTCTGCAGTTTTTCGCCAGCGGGGCTATGTTCTGGGGTTTCACTCATCTGGGCACCTCCCGGTGTTTCTATAGTGATGGAACGACATCTCGTCGAAGGGCGCGCATCATACGCGCCCGTTGAAATAGTAGCCAGCCATTCGTAACACGGCGGACTTTACGCCGACCGGTCGCAGCCGTTACCAGTTGCGCTCGTTGAGTTCAGCCGCAATCGCTTCCTGCAGCGCCCGCGCCTCTTCCGCCTCTGCTTCAGCAAGGGCGCGCGCCTCGGCTGCGGCTTCATCTTCTGCGCTTGGCGCTACAGCGGGCGCAGGCTGAGACGTTTCTGGCAGTTCAGCGGCGGCAGCAGATTGGCCAGACTCATCCCCGGTTCCGTCTTCCTCATTGCCGTCCGACGCCGCTGCGGGTGTCTGCGGCAATTCGGTGAGGTCGTCAAAGTCGACCTTCAAGCCCTGCTCCATGCTGTCGAGTTCAGCCAACAGGCTGCTGAAACTGGTTTCCTTGGCGTCAGGCGCATCCGGCGTCGCCTCAGCGTCTTCGCTCAGGGCCAGATCAGCACGCGCCTGCAGGCTGTCCGGTACTGGCGCATCGTCGGCCTGGCTGTAATCCGGTTGCGCCGGCTCAAGTTCGCGCAGTTCGGCCAGCGGCGGCAACTGGTCGAGGCTTTTCAGATTGAAGTGATCGAGGAAATGCTTGGTGGTGGCCAACATGGCCGGTTTGCCCGGTACATCGCGATAACCCACCACGCGAATCCACTCGCGCTCAAGCAGGGTTTTGACGATGTTGCTGTTAACCGCCACGCCGCGAATATCTTCGATCTCGCCACGGGTAATCGGCTGGCGATAAGCAACCAGCGCCAGAGTTTCCAGCAAGGCCCGCGAATAACGCTGCGGGCGTTCTTCCCACAGGCGCCCGACCCAGGGTGCAAACTTCTCGCGCACCTGCAACCGGTAGCCCGTGGCAACTTCAACCAGCTCGACTGCCCGCCCGTCACACGCCTTGGCCAACAGGCTCAGAGCTTTCTTGAACACGGCAGGTTCCGGGCGTTCGGCTTCTTCGAACAACTCGTACAAACGCTCTATCGACTGCGCCTTGCCCGAAGCCAGCAGGAAGGCTTCAAGTAAGGTTGATAATTCGCGGGGATCACTCAAATTCATGCTTATTCGGCTCGAGCACGGACATGGATAGGGCCATAAGCCTCATTTTGCACCAACTCGACCAGCGATTCCTTGATCAATTCAAGAACTGCCATAAAGGTCACAACCACCCCGAGCCGCCCTTCTTCTGCGCGGAACAGCTCAACGAACGGCACAAACTCACCGCCCTTGAGGCGCTCCAGCACGTCACTCATGCGCTCGCGGGTAGACAGCGTTTCGCGGGTCACCTGATGGCTTTCGAACATATCGGCGCGGCGCAGCACTTCCGCCATCGACACCAGCAACTCTTCCAGGCTGACATCGGGCAGCAGCTTGCGCGCCTTGGCTTGCGGGGCATCCAGGCGCGGCACCGTTAAATCGCGGCCAACGCGCGGCAAGGTATCCAGCCCTTCAGCGGCGGCTTTGTAGCGTTCGTATTCTTGCAGACGACGAATCAGCTCCGCGCGCGGGTCATCCTCTTCCTCGACCATGTCGCTGGAGCGCGGCAACAACATGCGCGATTTGATCTCTGCCAGCATCGCAGCCATGACCAGGTATTCGGCCGCCAGCTCCAGACGCACGGCTTGCATCAGCTCGACATAGCCCATGTATTGGCGGGTAATTTCAGCCACTGGAATGTCCAGCACGTCGATGTTTTGCTTGCGAATCAGGTAAAGCAGCAAGTCCAGCGGGCCTTCAAAGGCCTCAAGGAACACTTCGAGCGCGTCCGGCGGAATGTACAGGTCGATTGGCAGGTCATTGAAAGCCTCGCCATAGACCTTGGCAAACGGCAGCTCTTGCTGAGCGCCGGCCTGGCTGTCGAGTGGCTGATCGAGTGTTTCAGTGCTCATGGCACAGGCTTCCAAATCTGAACGGCTGTGATGTTAGCGCGCGATTACGCCGGGCGGAAACACAGAATGGGCGGCGCTGCGCACAATTCACAGCAGCGCCGCAAGGCCAATAGCCAATTAACGGTAATTGATGCCCATGGCCGAGCGCACTTCGGCAAGGGTTTCTCGCGCCTCAACGCGGGCACGGTCGGCGCCCTCGGCGAGAATGTGGCGGACCAGATCCGGGTTATCGCGGTACTCCGCTGCACGCAGCTGCAAGGGTTGTAAATCCAGCTGCACCGCCTCGATCAGCGGACCTTTGCACTCAAGGCAGCCGATGCTGGCACTTTTACAGCCTTCAGCCGCCCACGCGCAGGTGCTGGTGTCGGAGTAAATCTCGTGCAGCGGCCACACCGGGCAGTTCTGCGGGCTGCCCGGATCGGAGCGATGCACCCGCGCCGGATCAGTCGGCATGCGCTTGATCTTGTCTTCGATGGCATCCGGGCTGTCACATAGGTAAATCGCGTTGCTGTTGGCCTTGGACATCTTGCCGCCATCAAGCCCGGCAAGGCGCGAGGTGTCGCTGAGCAAGCTCTGCGGCTCGGGCAGCAGTACTTTACCGCCGCCTTCGAGATAGCCGAACAAACGCTCTTTGTCGCCGATGGTGATGTTTTGCAGCTCTTTCAACAGCGCACGAGCGGTGTCCAGCGCCTCGACATCGCCCTGCTCCTGATAAGCCTGACGCAGCTTGTTGTAGAGCTTGGCCGGTTTTTTACCCAGTTTGATGATCGCCGCCTCGGCCTTTTCTTCAAAGCCGGGCTCGCGTCCGTATAGATGGTTAAAGCGCCGCGCGACATCGCGGGCAAATTCGACATGCGCCTGTTGATCTCCGCCAACCGGCACCACACCGGCGCGATAAAGCAGAATATCGGCGGCTTGCAGCAGCGGATAACCGAGAAACCCGTAGGTTGATAAGTCCTTGCCGCGCTGCTGTTCCTGCGCCTCTTTGTAGGTCGGCAGGCGTTCCAGCCAACTCAGCGGGCAGATCATCGACAGCAACAAGTGCAATTCGGCGTGTTCCGGCACTTGCGACTGAATAAACATGGTTGAGGAACTGGGGCTGACCCCCGCGGAGAGCCAGTCAATCGCCATGTCCATCACATGGCCGGAAATATTGCCCACTTCATCGTATTCGGTGGTCAGCGCGTGCCAGTCAACGATGCTGAAGAAGCACTCGTAGGTGTGCTGCAACTTGGTCCAGTTTTTCAACACACCGTGGTAATGACCAAGGTGCAATCGACCACTGGGACGCATCCCCGACAAGACGCGACGTTCTGACTCAACAGGATTCAAACCGGTAACCTATTCGATCTAAAGATGGCTGGAGTATAACGAGCCAAGGCGGTCGCGCGGTATATACCGGAAAAAATCATCGTAACGATGCTTTTCACAAGACCTCAAGCATCCTCGAACGGGCTCGGATCACCGCAGCCAACCCGCACAACCTGAGGCTCGCCCTCTGCCAGATTGATCACCGTCGAGGCTTCCAGCCCACCATGCCCGCCATCAACAATCAGATCGACCTGATGCTCAAGCTTCTCGCGCATCTCGTACGGATCGCTCATGGGCAAGTCCTCTCCCGGCAGAATCAGGCTGACACTCATCAGCGGCTCACCCAATTCCTCCAGCAGCGCCTCGGCGATCGGGTGGCCCGGCACGCGCAAACCGATTGTCCGGCGCTTGGGATGCAGGAGCATGCGCGGGACTTCGCGGGTGGCATTGAGGATGAAGGTATAAGGGCCGGGGGTGTGGTTTTTCAGCAGGCGGAACGCGCCGGTATCAATCTTGGCGAACACACTCAGCTGGGACAGGTCACGACACACCAACGTGAAGTTGTGCTTGTCATCAAGCTGGCGTAAGCGTCGTATTCGCTCGATGGCATTCTTGTCGCCAATCCGGCAGCCCACCGCATAGGACGAGTCGGTTGGGTAAACCACCACGCCACCGGCACGGATAATCTCGACCGCCTGCTTGATCAGACGATTCTGCGGGCTCTGCGGGTGAATCTGGAAAAACTGGCTCATGCTAGACCCCTGATCCGACAACAATAGACTGCTGGACATGCTTGAAACGCCTCCACAGTAGCGTCAGATCATCCGGTACCGGGCGATACATACCCAGTTCAGACCAGTCGCCCGGCGCATGAAAGTCACTCCCCGCGCTCGCCATCAAGCCAAACTCGCGCGCCAAAATAGCCAAACCGCCCACCTGCTCTGCCGGCTGCATGCCATTGACTACTTCCAGCGCATGCCCGCCCGCCTGGGCGAATGCCGCAATTAATTTGCGTCGCTTACTACGAGTAAAGTCGTACTGCCACGGGTGCGCCAGACTAATCCACGCGCCCGACTGCTTTAATGTGCTGACTGCCTCATCCAAAGAGGGCCAATGTTGCTTCACATCACCGAGCTTGCCCGAGCCCAACCATTTGCGGAACGCCTCTGCGCGATCCTTCACATGGCCCTGGCGAACCAGAAAATCAGCGAAGTGCGGGCGCGCCGGGGCATTGCCGCTGTCGCCCAGTTCCTGCTGGATAGCGCGCGCCCCTTCAAGTGCGCCCGGCATGCCTTTGAGCTCAAGCTTGCGGCTGATTTCTGCCGCGCGCAGCCAGCGGCCGTCGTGCAGATCAGCGATCGCCTTGGTCAGGGCTGGAGCCTCTGCATCGAAGCCATAACCGAGCACATGAATCGTCGCCCCACCCCACATGCAGGACAATTCAATCCCGTTTATCAACTGCATTTGCAGCGAATCTGCCGCCGCACGCGCCTCAACAATGCCCTCGCAGGTATCGTGATCGGTTAACGCGAGCAGCCGGACGCCACGCTCATGCGCCCGCGCAACAACGGCTGCGGGGGCCAGCGCGCCATCTGAGGCGGTGCTGTGACAATGCAGATCAACTTCCATAACGGGCACTTTCTCAGTCATTTATGTTTATTATTATGCAGGCACATGCAGTTTCATGCTGCCAGGACTGAAGATTTCTTCGTCTTACCTGCCCTGGCTTCGACGCCCCATCACCTGCCACCTTCGAATTAAGGACTGAGATGCTCTACGCCATCATTGCTACCGATGTTGCAAACTCGCTGGAAAATCGCCTTGCCGCCCGCCCAGCCCACCTCGCGCGCCTGGAACAGTTGAAAAGCCAGGGCCGCCTGATCCTCGCCGGTCCAAACCCTGCTATCGACAGCAACGATCCGGGCGCTGCGGGCTTCACCGGCAGCCTGATTGTCGCCGAATTCGCTTCACTGAGCGCCGCACAGGAATGGGCCGACGCCGATCCATACCGCGCAGCTGGCGTTTATGAGTCCGTTGTAGTCAAGCCATTCAAGCTGGTTCTGCCTTAATCGCACGCCTCACCCGAGCCGCGCTTGGCAAAAGGGCTGGCGCCCGAAGCGCGGATTGGGCTACTTATAATAATTCGAATATTCGCCGGAGCATCCGCTCAGGCTCGGGAGTCTTGATGCGCCAACTTCTACCATGTTTGCTGTTCACTGCATGGCTTGTGCCTTTGCAGGTGCAGGCAGAAGAAACTATTGCAGTTAACCCAGAGTCCGAGACAGAGCCCACCGCGCAGTCAGTGCTTCAGGTAAAACTTGATGAGCTGCAACAGCGTCTGGCGCAAAGTGAACAGCAGCGCGAGGTTCTCGCCGCCGAGCTGAACAACAACCAGCGTGAAATCGAAAGTGCGCAACTGCAACGCTTGCGCCAGGACAATCAGCGCCTCAAGCTAGAACTCAAGCGTGTACGCGCTGAACAACCCGCACCACTGGTGAGCGAACAACAAATGTGGTTTGCAATTGGTGGAGCAACGGCATTGCTCTGTGTACTGTTTGGCGCATTGCTGCGGGGTAGTGGCCGCAAGCGTTCCGGCTGGGCAAATTAGTCGCTGTAATTACGAGTCATGACATGAGTGCATTACTGTTAATAGATGACGACGTCGAACTGTGCGAGCTGCTCAACCACTGGCTGAGCCAGGAAGGGTTCACGGTCAGCGCTTGCCATGATGGCGAGAGCGCCAAGCGTGCATTGGCCGAGCAAGAACCCGACGCCGTGGTACTCGACGTGATGCTCCCGGATGGCAGCGGATTGGAACTGCTCAAACAATTGCGCAGCGACTTCCCGGAGCTGCCGGTGCTGATGCTGTCTGCGCGGGGCGAGCCGTTCGACCGCATTCTCGGCCTGGAACTGGGCGCTGATGACTACCTGGCCAAGCCGTGCGATCCGCGTGAACTGACCGCACGCCTGCGCGCAGTTCTG
>MDTG01252022.1_pt1 | contig 12003 bp, 15 predicted proteins | sample 811421 | NCBI WGS metagenome assembly MDTG01 (sample SAMN05326645, study PRJNA326480) | marine metagenome | isolation source: seawater | place: Pacific Ocean: South East | collected 2011 | reverse complement strand
TTTAAAACCATTATTAAACTAAACAATAAAAATCTAATCTAAAAGAGAGTCAACAAATTCCCAATTAATTAGAGAATCCACGAATTTATCTAAATATTCTGGTCTTCTATTTCTATAATCAATGTAATAAGAATGTTCCCATACATCACAACCTAAAATTGGTTTGAAATTTTCTATTAGAGGATTGGCTGCATTGGCTGTTTTTGTTACAATAAGTTTTCCATTATCAATCGATAGCCAACACCAGCCTGAACCAAATTGAGTAATTCCAGCTTGTTTAAAATCCTTTTTAAATTGATCTACACTACCAAAATCAGAAACTAATCTTTTTTCTAATTTCGGAGGTATTTTTCCACCACCATTAGGTTTCATACATTTCCAAAAAAGATTATGGTTCCAATGTTGACTTGCATTGTTAAAAATTCCAGCTTTTGATTTATCCTTAGAGCTTTCGATTATTATCTCCTCTAAAGATTTTTGAGCTAAGTCAGTATCTTTAATAAAATTATTAAGATTTGTTATATATGTTTGATGATGCTTGCCATGATGAAGGTCTAATGTCTCTTCAGACATTATTGGGGATAGAGCATTATTGGCGTAATCAAGTTTTGGTAATGAAAAATTCATAAATATTTATAATAAGTTTTTTTTATAAATGCACAAGATTAAAATTTTATTTATCATCTTCTTTTTGGATAGTTTTTTGAGAAACATTAAGTCTTACTAAAACTGGATTAGCTATGTATATAGAAGAATATGTCCCAAAAATTACACCAAAAATCATTGCAAGTGAAAAACCTTTCAAAATTTCCCCTCCAAAGAAAAATATTGATAATAATGCTAACAAGGTTGTCGCTGACGTGATTAGCGTCCTGGATAAAGTTTCATTTATTGAAACGTTAGATAGCTCAAAAATTTTCATATCAGCGTATTTCTTTAAGTTCTCTCTAACTCTATCAAAAATTACAACAGTATCATTCATTGAGTAACCTACAATTGTTAGAACAGCTGCAATTATGGATAAATTAATCTCTAATCCCAATAAAGAAAACAAACCAAGTGTGACTACAACATCATGAAACAAAGCCAAAATAGCACCAAGACTAAATTGCCATTCAAATCTTATCCAAATATAGATAAGCATTAGAGCTAAAGCCACGGTTATTGCTATAACTCCAGATCTTAAGAGCTCCGCACTTACTTTAGGGCCTACATTTTCCACTCTCCTAAAATTAAAATTATTTCCAAAAGACTTATCTAAATTTAATTTAATTTCTTCTATAACTTTTTGATTATCATTATTTTCAAATTTGATGAGAAAATCTGTTTTGTTTCCAAAACTTTTAACAGAAACATCTCCTAAATTCATTTGTTTAAGATTATCTCTTAAGGTTGATACATTAATCTTATTATCTGTTGATCTTAATTCAATTAAAGTTCCCCCTTTAAAATCTATTCCAAAATTTAAACCTTTAAAAACTAAAAAAAATAAAGATACAACGACTAAAGAAATCGATAGAATGTTAAATTGATTATAATATTTATTAAATGCAATCATCTTTTAAATTAGTTTCTCTTTTTCTTTATTCTTAGATACGTATAAAACTGTTAATAATCTTGCTATAAAATAAACTGAAAAAAGAGTAGTAAAAATACCTACCCCCAAGGTTAATGAGAAACCTTTAATTGGACCAGACCCCATAAAAAATAAAATAATAGCTGCTAACAATGTTGTAATATTAGCATCAAGTATTGCTGTTCTTGATTTTGTATAACCGCTGTCAAAAGCAATAAGATTATTTTTTTCATACTTCAGTTCTTCTTTAATTCTCTCAAAAATTAAAACATTTGCATCGACAGCCATACCAACAGTAAGAATTATACCTGCAATTCCTGGCAATGTTAGAGTTGCTTCAAAAATTGTTAAAATTCCAATTAGTAAAAATAAATTTATTATTAATGCAATATTTGTGATTACTCCAAAAACTTTATATTTAGTTAAAATAAATATAACAACAAGAATAAATCCGATTAATAATGCAAACATCCCTGCATTAATTGAATCTTGCCCAAGATCTGGTCCTACTGTTCTCTCCTCTATGATAGTTAATGGAGCCGGTAACGCTCCGGATCTTAGCAATAAAGCTAAATCAGTGGCTGTTTGAAAGGTGAAACCACCACTTATTTGTCCAGATCCACTCGCAATTATATCTCTTATAACTGGTGCGCTAATAATTTTTCCATCCAAGACTATAGCTAATTGTTTGCCTATACCAGTTGATGTAGCTTTACCAAATCTTTTTGCACCAACCCTATCAAGCGTGAAAGATACTACTGTCTCATTTGCTTCAGAATCCATTCTTGGTTGTGCATCTAAAAGATTATCACCACTTAAAATAATTCTTTTGCTGACAATAGACTCCTCTGTTGAATCCTCATATTTTAATTTTTCGGTACCAAAAGAGTCTTCAGTATCATTTGAAACAAATCTAAAGGTTAAATTCGCTGTTTTACCAAGTAATGATTTTATTCTCATTGGATCATCTAAACCTGGTAACTCAACTAGAATTCTATCGTTTCCTCTTTTAAGAATATTTGGTTCATTGGTTCCTATTTCATCTATCCTTCTTCTCACTATTTCTAAAGCTTGATCCTGAGATGAGGTTTTTAGTTCAATGATTCCTTGTTTTGAAAAATTTACAAAAAAAATATCATTATTTTCAGAAATATCCAGTTGATGAGATTTAAATCTTGGATAATATGGATTAAGATCACTTTCCTCATCTTTAAAAATATCTAATACAGTTTGTTTGAATTCCTCTTTTACGGAAAAAGAGAGTTTTTGGTCAATTACTTTTACATTATTAATTCTAATATTTTTTTCTTTAAAATAATTTCTAAAATTTATTGTTAAATTTTGAAGTTTTTGTTCTATGACTGGTGAATTGTCAATTTCTAAAAGTAAATATGAACCACCTTGCAAATCCAATCCAAGATTAATTTTTTTATTTATCAGTTTGTTACTTAAATTAAAAAGATTTGAGGATGCAAATAGAATAAAAATTAATGATACAAAAAAGATTAAAAAGATTCTTAATTTAGAAAAGTATAACACTTTATTAAAAAAAATTATTTTTTAACTTCTTGAGAATTCATTAAGCTTTGGATTCCTGTTCCTCTAATTACTTCGACAGTAACGTTTTCCGCGATTTCTATCTCAACTTTATCATTATCTATAATTCTAGATATAGTTCCTGTTATTCCACCAGAGGTAACAACTTTATCTCCTTTTTTTAAACTCTCTACCATGGCTTTATGCTCTTTTACTTTTTTTTGTTGAGGTCTTATTAAGAAAAAATAAAAAATAACAAAAATAAGTATTAAAGGTATAAACTGGCCTATTCCTGAACTTTCCATAAAACTCCTTGATTAAAATTGAATTTTTATACTATCTAATCAGTTAAAACAACTTTAATTGATAGAAATTTTTTCTAAATTGTTCATATAGGGTCTAAGAATTTTAGGTATAGTTATTGAACCATCCTTATTCTGATTATTTTCTAAAATAGCAATGAGTGTTCTTCCGACTGCTAAACCACTACCATTCAGAGTTCCTGCGTAAAAGGTTTCTTTATTAGGGTTTTTATATCTAGTTTTCATCCTCATAGATTGGAAAGTAGAACAAGATGAACAAGATGAAATTTCTCTATATTTATTTTCTGATGGCAACCAGACTTCAATATCGTATGTTTTTTCGGCACTAAATCCCATATCACCAGCACATAAAATCATTTTTCTGTAGGGCAACTCTAAAAGATCTAAAATACTAGTTGCACATTTAGTCATTCTTTCAAGTTCATCTTGGCATTTTTTTTGTTCAACAATACTCACCATTTCAACTTTATAAAATTGATGCTGTCTGATCATGCCTTTGGTATCTTTTCCATAACTACCAGCTTCTTTCCTAAAGCATGGAGTAGATGCCACATATCTTATAGGTAGAGAATTAAAATCAATGATTTTTTCTTTTACCATATTAGTCAAAATTACTTCAGCAGTTGGAATTAAAAATTTTCTCTCTGTATCTTCATCTAATTTCACTTCGAATTGATCATTTTCAAATTTTGGTAATTGACCAGTTCCAAACATTGTATTTTCAGAGGCAAGTAAAGGAGGAGAAATTTCTTTATAGCCATTTTTTAAAACATGAGTATCAATCATAAAATTAGAAATAGATCTCTCTAATTGAGCCAATTTATCTTTCACAAAAACAAACCTTGATCCAGTTGTTTTTGTGGCAAGATCAAAATCAAGCATACCAAGATTTTCACCAAGTTCATAATGTGATTTAGGTTTAAAATCAAATTGAGGAATCATACCTGATTTATTGATTTCAATATTGTCTTTTTCATCTTTCCCATTTGGAACATCCAAATGTGGTATATTGGGTATATTAAATAATATATTTTCTAAATCCTCTTTAATTTTTTTTTGTGTCTCAATTATTTTTTCTAAAGAGGATGAAATTTCTTTTGATCTCTCAAATAAATTTTTATCTTGAGTTTTAGAAATATCTTTTTTTTCCATTTCTAAAGTCTCTTTTTTTTGTATAAGTTCTCTATTTTTTTTATCTAAATCACTTAATTTTTTAATATCTAAATTAAATGATCTTTTTTTTAAAGCTTCCTTAAAGCCTTCAAAGTCTTTTCTAATTTCTTTTAAATTATGCATCAGAATCTTTAAAGTTTTTATTTTCTATAATTTTTACTGAAAATATAGATAATTCATATAAAATTAATAGTGGTATAGCTAAACCAATTTGCGTTATAGGGTCAGGCGGTGTTAATAAAGCTGCAGCTGAAAATATAATTACAACAACATATTTCCTCCTTTTTTTTAAAAAATCAGAGTCTATTACTCCAATTCGAGCTAACAAACTTAAAACAACAGGTAATTGAAAACTAATACCAAAAGCAAAGATAAGTTTCATAACTAAAGAAAGGTATTCATTTACTTTGGCTTCTAGCTGTATAGGTAAATTTGTTGATAAACCAGTACTTTCAAATGATAAGAAAAATTTTATAGCTAATGGCATTATCAAATAATAAACAAGCAATCCTCCTAAAAAGAATAATACTGGAGTTAAAATAAGGTAAGGCAAGATAGCTATTTTTTCATGTTTATAAAGACCTGGTGCAATAAACTTCCATATTTGCATCAAAATAAATGGGCATGTTACAAAAAAAGCTGAAAAAAAAGAAACTTTTAAGTACGTTAAAAAAGTTTCTTGTAAAGCAGTAAAAATTAATCTTCTATCAGAACCATCATCTTTAACTGCTTGCGCAAAAGGCTCAACTAAAAAGCCATATAAATGTTCTGCAAAAAAATAACATCCAATGAAAAAAATAATAAGAAATATAAAACTGTGAATCAATCTTTTTCTTAATTCAGCTAAATGACTTATAAAGCCACCCTCTTTTTCATCATGACTCATCTTTTTTTTCTTCTTTTTTTTCAACTTGATCTTGCTCAATATCTATATTTGATATTTCACTCTGCATGTTGTTGATATATTTTTTTGCGGTACCTATCATTGAACCAACTTTTTTTAACATTACTGGGAAATCTTTTGGACCAAGAACAATAATCGCTATTGCTATAACTATTAAAATCTCAAACCAACCAATCGTAGGCATGTGGTTTATTCTTTTTTATTTGAATCTTGATTTTCGTCAGAAATATTTTTTGGATCTGTATCATCGGTAACGTCCGATGCCATTCCTTTTTTAAAACTTTTAATACCTTTTGCAACATCACCCATCAAACTAGAAATCTTGCCTCTTCCAAAGAGTAAAACAACAAGTATTACTACAATTGCTATTTGCCAAATTCCAATGCTCATATAAAACTTATAACCTTTTTATTTGTAATTTTAAAGTACCTTTTATTGATTATCTTAGGAGAAAAATTTTATTAATTTTCCTCTGAATCAAGAGTGCTGCTTAACATTTCATCAATATTTGAATATATATCCTTTTTTTTATCATCTTGTTTTTCTTTATAAAATTTACCTGTGCCAAAAATGGCATTATCAATATTTGTACTATCAATAAGGCCAGCAGCACCTAGCTCATCGACAGTGGGTAAATCTGATAATTTCTGAAGATTAAAATGGCTTAAAAAATCCTCTGTTGTTACATATTGAATAGGTTTTCCTGGAACATCTTTTCTTCCCCCGGGCTTAACCCAATTTAATTCCATCAATATTTCAAGTGTATTGGTTCCAAAAGCAACACCTCTAATCTCCTCTATTTCTGCTCTAGTTACTGGTTGATGGTATACAATAATAGCAAGTGTCTCAATAGCAGCTCTAGACAATTTTTTTTCAACTGTTTTTTCTTGCTTCATCAAACTTGAAAGATTTGGAGAAGTTCTAAAAGACCATTTTTTTGAAATACAAACTAAATTAATTCCACGCCCAGCATATTCAGATTGCAATTTCAATAAAATTTTATCAATATTCACTTTTTTTGAGATTTTGCTTTCAATAGTTTCAATATTTAAAGGTTCTGCCGCAGCAAAAATTATAGCTTCGATTTCTTTTTCCAAAGTAGAAAGTTTAGAGGGAAAATTTATAATATTATCTTTTTTTTTAATTTTTTTTTTTATCATTTATTTTCTTTAACATAGATATCATCAAAAAGATTTTCTTGCTTTATTTTGATATTGCCCTCTTTTACTAATTCTAAAGAACCAGCAAAAATGCCTGCTTTTCCAGTTCTTTTAAAACCATTAACTTTTTTAAAATTTTTTGGAATTAAATCGTCTAATTTTTTCCAGTCAAATAATTTTCCAAAAAACTCCTTGATGGTTTCAATTCCTTCTTCAGTAGTAAAAACAGGAAGTTTGGGAATATTTATTCTTTGAAAATCTTTCGTCGTTATTATGGTAGAATATGTTTTAAGTAATTCAAATAAATTAACTTTATATTCACTGTTATAAATGGGTGATATACCCGATTTCATTCCGCGTGTTCTTATTTCTCTACCAAGTCTTTTTCTCTTTAACATCTGTTCAGACAAAAGTCTTATAAGTTCCAATTTTTTAAGTTGAAGTTTTAGTTTCTCAGCCACTTCGTTTACTTTAAATTCTTCCTCTGGAGATCCTGGCAATAAAAGTTTTGATTTTAAATAAGCTAACCAAGTAGCCATTAATAAATATTCTGAAGCAATTTCTAAATTCAAATTTTTTTCTTTATTAATGAAATCATTGAATTGATCTACTAAAGTAGTAATTGAAATATCCTCAAGGTTTACTTTCTGGGCTTTTGCTAAATCTAATAAAGTATCTAAAGGACCATTATAATTTTCTATATCAACTTGAAATAAAGAGGAATCATTATTTATCATCGGTTAATATTAACTTAAAATTTTATAAAATTGTGATGTTTTTTTTATTATAAATTTATCAACAAAAGGAGAGTTATTTGCAATAATCTCCATTTCTCTTATATTAGAATTACAATGTAGAACAATGTTACAACCAGCATTAAACGTTTTAATTGTATTTTCTTTAAGATTTCCTTTTAAACTTTTCATTGAAAGATCGTCGGAAATTAACAAATTTTTAAAACCAATTTTATCTCTTATAATTTTAATAATTCTTTTAGATTGAGTAGCAGTATTTTCACTGTCAATTTTATCGTAAATTACATGCGCAGTCATAGCAAATAAGCTTTTTTTATTTTTAAACGTCGAAAAATCATGTTTTAACAAATAATTAAATCTTTTATTTACAACTGGTGTAAATTTATGACTATCCACTTTAGCTAATCCATGGCCAGGTATATGTTTAATAACAGTACCAATATCATTTTCTAAAAAATATTGGATACAGTAATCTCCAATTTTTGATACTACTTTTGGATTTTGAGAAAATGATCTATCTCCAATGATATTAGATGCTCCTTTTATTCGCAAATCTAGCACTGGAACAGTATTTATGTTTACTCCAATAGACTTAAGTAAATAAGAGGTTTTATCAATAAATAATTTGTAATAAAATTTAAATTCTTTTTCATTCTTAATAAATTTTTTACCAAAAAACTCTGAAGTTAAGTTTTTAAAAGAAATTATTTTATCTAATCTATTTACTCTACCTCCCTCTTGGTCAATCAAAATTGGATAATTCTTATCTTTAAAAATATTTTTAATTGACTTGGTTAAATCAAAAGTTTGTTTAATATTTTTTATATTTCTACTGAAAAGAATGACTCCCCATGGTTTATATTTCATTAAAAAAATTTTTTCTTTTTTGGAAAGTGTTGTTGATTTTATACCAACAATAAATGATTTTCTGTTATTCATCAGTTTCTAATAACTTCCAAAAATTAAATTTTTTCTTTTTTTTGCTGGTAGATTGGTCTATAAATTCTATTATATCTTTAGTATCATCTTCTAATATTGGTATTTTTTCAGCATAAAGATCGATTTTTTTTTCAATATTTTTAAGCGATCTATAAGATTTTTTTTTATTTTCATCTGAAAAATAATATTTGCTAACAAGAAACATAAATAAACAAATTACACATATGTAAAAAAAATATTTTATTTCTTTAAACATTACATTTTTTCAGGAACAGAAACTCCAACAATATCCATTCCAGATTTTATCACATTTGAAATAACCTTTAAAAAAATCAATTTATCATCAGTTATTTTATTTTGTTTATTAATAAATCTTTTATTAGAGTTGTCTTTACCCAGATTCCAATAAGAATGAAATAAAGATGCTAATTCATACAAATAAGATGGAATACGGTGTGGTTCTAGTTTTGCACACGAAGAATCAATACACTTAGGCCACTCAGATATTTTTTTTAAAATATTTATTTCATCGTCAGAAAATTCAAAATTATAGTTTTCAATTTTGATTTCAGATTTTAAATCTTTATTAATATGTCTAAAAACTGATGCTATTCTAGCGTAACAATACTGGACATAATAAAGAGGATTATCTTTTGATTTTTCAATAACATTATCAAAATCAAAATCTAGCTCAACGTCACTGCTCCTGTTAAGCATAATAAATCTAGTTGCATCTTTTCCAACCTCGTTAATCAAATCATCAACTGTGATATAATCACCCTTTCTTTTTGACATTTTAAAAGGTTTCTTGTTTTTAATAAGTTTCACTAACTGACTTACTTTACAAATAAGTTTACCTTTTGAATTTGATAATGCATCAACAGATGAAGAAATTCTTTTTATATATCCAGCATGATCTGCTCCTAATATATTTATCAAATAATCATACTTTCTATCTAATTTATTTTTATGGTAAGCAACGTCACTTGCAAAATAAGTCCAAGAACCATCAGATTTTTGTAAGGCTCTATCTTTATCATCACCAAAATCAGTAGATCTGAAAAGTAATTGCTCCCGTTCAATCCATTTACTTTTATCTTCTCCAACAGGTGCATTGATTTTTCCCTTATAAACAAATTTATTTGTTTCTAGGTAACTTATAACTCTTTGTACTTCTTGATTTTCAACAATTTTTTTTTCACTAACAAAGCTGTCATGATTTATTCCCAAACTAATTAAGTTTTTTTTAATTAATTTTAATGCTTCATTAATACATAAAATTGTTAATTCTTCTGAGATTTTTTCAAAGTTACTGAAGTCAATGTTGTTAGTTTCAATAATATTTTTAGCAAAATCTATTATATAATCGCCTGGATATAAATTTTCATTATTCAACGGAAAAGGTTCTTTTTCTATAATTTCTTTAATTCTTAAATAAACAGATTTTGTGAAATTAATCACCTGATTGCCATAATCATTGACGTAATACTCTTTTGTAACTTTATGATTATTAAATAGCAAAACGTTTGTAATAACATCACCTAAAATTGCTCCACGGCAATGACCAACGTGTAATGGACCTGTTGGATTAGCTGAAACAAACTCTACTAAAAAACTGTTTTTTTTTTCTTTTTGATTTACGCCAAAAGTTTTTGAATTTTTATTTATTTCTTTAACAAAATTTGTCCAATAAACTCGATGAAATTTAATGTTTATAAAGCCTGGTTTTATAATTTCTAATTCATCAATCAATTTATCTTTTTTCTTCAAAGATTCTGCTATTAAGGCTGCAAGATCAATTGGGGATTTATTATTTACTTTAGATAAAAACATTGCAACATTTGTAGAAATATCAAAATTAAATTTTGAAGGTGGTATTTCTACTGTGATTCCATCTAAATTTTTTGGTAAAGTCAAATATCCTGTTTTGGAAAGATCAAATAAAACTATTTTTAACTTTTCTAAATATAATTCAAAAATATTCATTTAACTTTATTATTAAAAAGGTTGATTGCATAGCGATCAGTCATACCTGATATGAAATCTGAGATTGCTCTAAATCTATTTGATGATAGATGTTCATTTATAAAAAACTTCTTAGGATTTTGATTTATCTTATTAAATAATTTTTTTATAATCATTTTTCCTTTATTATTTTTTTCCAAAACATTTGTATTGTTATACATTCTAAATCTTAAAAACTGTTTAATTTCATTTTCTGATTTTTTCATGTTATCAGAAAAATCTACTATTAATAATTTTGTCTTTTTAATATCATTTAATGTTTTAATTCTGTGATTAACTATATTTTTTTTTGTATTGTTAATTATATCTTTTATCATTAGATCAATTGAATCTCTTATTATTTGGTAAATTGCAATTTTAAAATTTTGTTTATTAATTCTTTTTTTATATTTTTTGTAAATATCTTTAAAAAAATTTATTTCAACCAACTCTTCAATCTTAAATAAATTTGCACTTATACCGTCTTGAATATCATGATTATCGTAAGCTATGTCATCAGAGATTGATGATATTTGAGCTTCTAATGATGGATAAGTCTCAAAATTAATCATATTTTTAAATCTTTTTATTCCAATTAAATTATTTACTAAATCCGTATCATTAACTGGTCCATTGTGCTTTAATAGCCCCTCTAATGTTTCGATTGAAAGGTTAAGCCCATTAAATTTAAGATATTTATTTTCTAAAAACATAACAACTCTCAGGGTTTGCAAGTTATGATCAAAACCACCGTATTCTTTCATGCATTCATTAAGAGCATCTTCGCCCGCATGTCCAAAAGGTGTGTGTCCTAAATCATGTGCTAAGCTAAGAGTTTCAGCTAGATCTTCATTTAAATTTAGGTAACGAGCAATTGATCTTGCAATTTGAGCTACCTCTATAGAATGTGTAATTCTTGTTCTAAAATGATCGCCTTCAGTATTAACAAATACTTGGGTCTTATGTTTTAATCTTCTAAATGAGGCACTATGGATTATACGATCTCTATCTCTTTGAAATGGTGTTCTGTATCTAGATAAAGATTCTTTAAAGATTCGCCCTTTACTTTTAAATAACCCTAGCTTTGAGTATTTTTTCATCCTTTAAAATTAAAAATTTAGTATTATATTAGTAATACCAGTGATCAATTATGATTAAAGAAATTAAATTTACTGATAAAGCATTAAAACAGATCAATACTTTATTATCAAATAAAGATAAGGGATCTTTTTTTAGAATCGCTATTAAAGGAGGCGGTTGCTCAGGATTTCAATACGAATTTACTTTCGATAAAAAGAAAGAAGCAGATGATCTAAATTATGAAAATATTATAATCGACAAGACATCGGCAGATCTTTTGAAAGGATCGGAAATTGATTATGTTTCTGAATTAATCGGTGAGCAATTTAAAATAACAAACCCACAAACAAAATCTTCTTGTGGCTGTGGTGTCTCTTTCTCTCTTTAATGATTATTTCCTCGTGGAATGTAAATTCTGTTCGAGCTCGGATTGAAAATATAAAAAGTTATCTTTTAAAATATAAACCAAATATTGTTATGATGCAGGAAATTAAAACTGAGGATGTTAATTTTCCTTATGATGATTTTTCAGCTATGGATTATGAAAGTCACG
>MDTG01087642.1_pt1 | contig 12004 bp, 9 predicted proteins | sample 811421 | NCBI WGS metagenome assembly MDTG01 (sample SAMN05326645, study PRJNA326480) | marine metagenome | isolation source: seawater | place: Pacific Ocean: South East | collected 2011 | reverse complement strand
TTATCTGAATGAGCAAAAACATTTGAGGCTAGTATTAAATCAGCTCCATTCTTCACAGGATTTTTGGCTTTTTCACTTAAATATCCGTTAAAAGTATTTATACCTTCATTATTTGCAATTTCTGACAAGTTTTTTGCTGGTTCAATTCCAAGTATATTATTATAACCTAGTTCTAGAAAAGGTCTTAAACCAATTCCATCATTACTGCCAATGTCAATAATATATGCATTTTTATCTAATTTGAATTCCTCAATATATTTTTTTGCTGCATTTGAAAAATGTTCTCTAAATGACTTACTTGTTGAAGATTTGTACAAATAATTATCAAACATTTCTTCACTCTTAACTGCAACAGATAATTGGCAATTGAAACAATCTTGACAAACATTTAGCTCTAGCGGATAGGTTCTATATTTTTCACTAGCACTATTTAACAAATTATTTGCCAAAGGTTGATAACCAAGAGATAAGATTCTTTTTAAATTTTTGGATTTACAACACCTACATTCAAATTTATATATATCATTTAGTAGATTTTTTTCATAATTATCTACAAACTTGTGAGAGATAGTATGAGTTATTCCATAGTTCTCATGCTCTCTTTCGCCTCTAACAAGATTTAAAAAAATACTATCTTGCGTAAAAACCATAGTATGTGCAACGTTTGGTTGTGTTACTATCATGTCTCCTTCATTTACAACGTGAGTTATTTTTGGAGCATTGTCGTCAATTAGATCTTTGTAAATACTTATAAATTGTCCTTTAATTAATAAACATTTTTGCTCTTGAACTGGATGATAGTGATTTGCTCTCATTGTTCCTTTTTTAGATTCTATATATCCAATCATATTTATAGGCTCAGGCAAATCATAATTACTTATTTTGCCCCTTTCATCTATAAATTCTCTTTCTCCTTTGAAAGTATACTCTAAATTTTTATCAAACTTTTTGAATGACCATTTTTCAATCATTTCTTTTATACACATCTTTAAATTATTAACAAATTCAAAACCAGTATTTAAAAGTTTACTATTAGATAAAGTGTAACCTTTATTTGGCACTTCATCATCCGTTGAGATAATTTTTAATTTAGGATTTATTTTTTTGCATATATCGGCAACATATTTAACAGTTACGTTTTCTTTTGTTAAATTATAAATTCCATCTTCACAAAGACTATTTTCCTCCATAAATTTGAAGCACCTAGCAACATCTATTAAAGGAACTAAACTTTTTAATTGTTTTCCACCGCCAAATAATTTTATAACTCCATCTTGTGATGCAATTTTTGAGAATAAATTTGGCATTATATTTATTCTCATTGTATCTGTTGAAAAACCATAAACTGATCCCAATCTAAGAATTTTATAATTTTTCCCAGAATTTATTATTTGTTTTTCGTTTTCAACTTTACTTGATGAATATGCTAAAAAGGTGCTAGTTTTTTCATCTTCTTTAATATTCTCCTTTTTCTCTTCTAAACCCTCAAAAACTACATGTGTTGATGGAAAAACAATCATTGCTTCTTTTTTCATTGAGTCCAGGATATTTTGCGTACCCTCTATCGCCACCTGTTTAATATTATTGTCTCTAATTAAATCTGAATCTTTTTTTACATAAGCAACATCAGTAATTCCTGCTAAATGATGTACTACATCTGCACTGGATAAAAGATTTTTCATCTCATTTCTATTTAGAATATCTGATTGAATAAATTTTATTTTTCTTCTCTTTAATTCATTAACTCGCTCAGAAACAAATCTGTTGTCAATAGCAACAACATTATATTTCCAGCTAAAACCAGAATATAATTTACAAAGCTCAGACCCAATATAACCGAGCGCTCCAGTGATAATTATATTTTTCATTAAGTTTAAAGTAGTGATATTTGCAATAAAATATAATAATAATCAAGTTTAATAAATTTAATTCAATGTAATAAATAAACTTAAATTTACATAGATATTTATTATTTTTTAAGTCTAAATAATGAGAGAAAAATTATTCATAATTTTAGGTTATCAAAATTTCACTGATTACTTTATTGGATTATCTAAAATTTTAAGAAAAAAATATAAAATAATTTGCCTAGTTTATGGACATAAAAATTTTCTTAAAGTGCAAAAAAATAAAGAATATTTTCATGAGATTTACAGTTATGAAAAATTAATTGATAGTTTTTATCAAAACATAAATGCAGTAAATTTCAATGAACTTGAAAATTTTGAAAATAAATATGGAAATTTATGGAAAACAATTTACGCAGATCGACAATTTCTAGATTATTTTTATAAAATTAATTACGGAAAAAAAAAGTTATCATATAGTCATTTGATAAGCTTTACTTATCAATGGATAGATTTTTTTGAAAAAATTTTTTCAAATAAAAAATACAAGTATCTTATATCCTATTCCACTGCATCTATGCCAGGTTTGTTAGCTGTCAAAATTGCAAAAAAACATAATACTAAATATTTATGCTATAAAACCCTGGGCATTCCCGATAGATTTACATTGGTAGATGATCTAACCGATGAGTTCTTAATTCCAGAAACAAAAACAATTGACCAAAATTGGGCCAAAGATTACATACATAAATTTAGATTAGAAACAATTAGCAAACCAAACTGGATAAATACTAAGAATAGAAAAAATTTCATAAAAAGATTAACAATTATTTTAAAAAATATTAATGAAGAAAAAAGTGTATTTAGTTTTATAGATAATGACAAAACTCCTTATATAAATTTAAGCTTGAGAACCATTATTTCAGAAAAATTAAAAAAAATTTATAATAATATTTACTTTAAATATTTTTTGAAAAATAAAAATTATGACCTAAATGATAGATATATTTTTTTTCCATTTCATGTCGAACCAGAGTCAAATTTAATGGTAAAAAATATTTTAAATACAGATCAAATATCACTTTTAGAGAATTTATCTAAAGTATGTCCAATTAATATGAAAATAATTGCAAAAGATCATCCAAATCAACCAGTGAGGTCAAAAGAATTTTATAAAAGAATTCAAAATATTCCTAATGTTATATTTATAAAAAATAATTTAAATTCGAAAGAACTCATAAAAAAATCTGAATTTGTTATATGTATTTCAGGAACAGTAATAATGGAAAGTTTATTGATGAAAAAAAAAATTTTAGTATTTGGCAATAATATTATTATAAAAAATTTTTTTCCTGAATTTAAAATTAGTTTCTCAAATATTGAAGATAAATTTAAAGAAAATATTTTAATTGACGAATTAAAAATCATTAAAATGATGACTTATTTGAAAGATATTTCAACCAATATAACCTCAAAAATATTAATTTCTTTAAATGAAACAGATGAAATATCCAAAAAATTATTTGAATTATTTGAAAGAGTCGATGCAAAAACTGAGTAAAATCAATACAAATATTGATGGTATAAATTTTCAAAAAAAAAATAGATATTTTCTTTTAGGGAAAATTAAGTCCTTAACATATATTGATGATTCAATCACCAAATTTACTAAAAAGTTTGAGAAAGGCAAAAAATTTAAAGACCTTTATAAAAAAATTTCAATAAAAAATATTAACTTCCATGATTATGAAAATCAGATATTAAATTATTGTAAAGACGTTCTTGAAAAAAAAATTGATAATCATCAAACAAATTGGATTAAAAATTATCAAAACCTGGTGTGTTTAGGAGTAATAGAGAAAGAACATTACATAAACGATAAAAAAATTCTTAAATTTTTTAATAAAAAAAAATTTAAACATATGAAAAAAAAAATTATTCGAGATTTTGAAGCTAATAAAAGAAAAAATTTTCATTATAAAAATGGTTGGATATTTTATAATAATAGGGTAACCCAAAATATTATTAAAGAAAGATTAAAAAATATTATTAACTTTAATAATTTTACTTTTAAAAATTATTATAGAATTGTAAAAGTAATAGAATCAATAAAGCAAAATGGCTGGATAACTGAAAAATCATGGAGACCACATGGTAGTGTTCTTTATCTATTTAGAAAAAAATATATGATATTAACTGGCAGACATAGATTAATTGCTTTAAAATATTGTTATTTAAATGGCTATGTCAAAAATATTGAAATTCAATTTCCAATATTAAAAGGAAATATTAAAATAAGAAATCTAAATTATAATTTTAAAAAAAAATGATTAAAATATTAAATGTTTTTAAAGCATTTGTTAATTGTTTAGTTATATCTCCTTTGAAAACAATAAATATTCTTTTTGATTTAATTATTGGTAAAGTTAAGATCTCAAAAATAAGTTTTATAGCAAATAACTATTTTTTAATTTCATATCATTTCTTAGGTAACCTTATTTTGACTTATATACTTTTTTATCTTTTTCTTTATAAAATTGATAATAGATCTGAATTAGCACTAATATATTCTTTCATAATAAGTTTGTTATTGGTGTTTTTTTCTTATTTAAAAAAAAAAAAACATTTTAAATTAAGATCAAATAAAAATAATTTAATTAAATCAAACTATAATAAATTTTATGATAAATTAAATGAGGCTAAAATTGTAATGTCAAATAGATATAAATCTACAGCATATTTTTATAACGGTTTAACAATAGGCAACCCATTAAATATAAATCATGGATACGGCAGATGGAAAATTATTATTGAGAATAAATTAATTTCCACTTTAGAAAATAAAAGTGTTATAGATTTTGGATCTAATAACTGTATTTTACCGATATATATGCTAACGGAAGGAAAGGCAAAAAATGTAGATTGCGTAGAATTGTTTGATGACTTATGTGAAGTTGGAAAATCATTTAAGTATATTATGGAAGCTCAATTGAATAAGCCAATTAATATGAAAATTATTAATGACAATATGTATAATTATATAAAGACTAAAAATTTCAATTATGATCTAGCAACTTTCTTTTGCTCACTTTATTATTTAGAGGAAAGTCAGATAATTGAGTGTATAGACATACTTTCAAAGAAAGTTAAATTCTTATTAATTCAATCAAATTTACAAACTACCGTTACAGATAGATCACAAAAATCAAATTACGAATTTTTAAAAAAGATTGTAGAAAGTAATAACTTTAAAATAATAGATAGTTATAATTATAAAATAAATCCGCGCCCTTTATTTTTAGCTAAATCAAAAATTAATGAATAGAGACAAATATATTCAAATAATTAATAACATTCACAAAAACATTAGCTACAATCCAGAGAGGAAAGTAATAGATATTTCTTTTAAAAATGCTGATGACAATTTTTATAAAAATATATTTTATAAAAAACTAATTTCATTTTTACAAAAGAATAAAATTCCTGATGAAACATTTATTTATCCAAAAATTAAAAATATTGATTTAGACTTATATTATTCCTGTTTATACAATTACATTTTTGAGATCTATAATGGAGTAGATCATAACAAAACTTGTTGGAGTGATTGTCAAAAAACAATAGATGTTGGGTATGACAAGACTGGCGTTTTAAAAAAAAATTTACTTAAAAAGTATGAAAATGTTTATGAAATAGATGGGTGGGTTAAAATTTTTGGCATAAATTACAATAATTTTAACGTTTCGAGGACAAGAAAAGTAATTAATTACATAAAAAATATTTTTAAAAATCAAGACAGAATAATAGAATTAATTGACAAAATACAAAAAGATGGATGGAATAAAATTAAATCTAAACAAAAAGAAGCCAATAGTGAAGTAAGTAATGGAGTTTTAGGTTTTTCTAGAAAATCAAATAAATTTATGGTTTTTCATGGAAAGCATAGATTAATAGCAGCAAAATATTTGATAAATCAATCAGTTCTAAATGATGACCTTAAAATTGAGTACCCAATTATTGAATATAACGAAAATAATTTTAGACAAACCAAGCTAATACATAAGTGTAAGTGTGAATAATATTTTTTATACAAATATATACAAAATTTCTAATATAAAATTAAGTTTATTTATCTTTTCTGTTACTTTTTTACTCAAATATTTTTATCTTTTAAATACGAATGGTTTAGAAAGAATTCCGATACAAGATGCTGCTGCTTATTTTAATTTAGGTAAAGAAATTTATGAAAATGGTTTATTTACTAAAGAATTTTTAGCGGGAAGACCACCTTTATTACCAATACTTACTGCCTTTTCTTTTAATTTTTTTAGTAATGAAAACATTTTAATTGCATTAAGAGTAATTTTAATTTTAATGACGTCAACTATCCCAATTTCTTTTTATTATATTTCTTTAAATTTAAAAATTGATAAAAAATTTGCTTTCTTAACAGCGCTTGTAATAGCTTTTTATCCCCCATCTATATATTATTCCTCCTTCTTGTTAACCGAAAATTTAGCAAGTTTATTTGTAAGTATTATACTTTTGTTAATATCAAAATTAATTAAATCAGAAAATAAAATTAAAATAATTATATTACTTGGTTTCGTTTTTGCTCTTTTAACTTTAAGTAGGTCAATTTTTATTTTATTACCATTTTTTTTAATATTCTTTTTATCAATCTATTTTTATTATTTTAGGATTAAATATAAAAATTTTTTTAAATTAATTTTTACATTACTATTTTCCTATGTAATTTTTTTGATGCCTTGGTCTTTATTAAATAAAATAAAACATGATGAATTAATTATAACTACCAATAGACTTGGTTACATGTTGTATTTAACAAATTCAGATTTAACAGATAAAAATGTTAAAGAAGGACAATATATAAAATCAGAAAAATTTAAAAAAAATCTTAATCATGCCAGACAAAATTTCGATTACAAAACAGAGAGTAACTATTTATCTAATTTAGCTTTTGAGGAAATAAAACAAAATTACGAGCTTTTACCCAGCATACTATTTAATCGATTGGTAAACACACTTAATTTTAGGCCAAATCCTTACAAATCTTCAATAACTACCAATGATTTAGTTATGATTTTTTGGGTATTTTTTTTGGCCTCATTTATAAAATATACATTTGGAAGAAATCTAGATTTTATGGATTACTTCATGTTAGTTATAATATGTTATGTGTTGCTTACTATGTTACCTTTTTGGGGTACTCCTAGATTCAGATACCCAATAGATAATTTATTAATTTTTATGAGTATAAAATATTATTTAAATACCAAAAAATATATATGAAGAGTTATTTAATTACTGGATGTGCAGGATTTATTGGGTACCATTTATCGCTAAGACTATTAAACAATGGGGATAAAGTTATAGGATTGGATAGTATAAATAATTATTATTCAGTAAAATTAAAAAACGAAAGATTAAATAATCTTAAAAAATTTAAGAATTTTATTTTTATAAAAGATAATCTCACAAGTATAAAAAAAGTTTTAACTATAATAAAAAAAAATAAAATATCTGAAATAGTTCATCTTGCAGCCCAAGCTGGAGTAAGATTATCTTTAAAAGAACCAAAAAAATATTTTGATAACAATATATTGGGATTTTTTAATATTTTAGAGGCATGTAGAATTAGCAAATGTAAAAAATTTATATTCGCTAGTTCTAGTAGTGTTTACGGAGAAAGTTCATCAAAAGTTTTAGATGAAAAGATATCTTTAAATCCAATACAATTTTATGCAACGACTAAAGTTTGTAACGAGGAAATTGCTAAAATTTATTCAAAAATATATGGAATTAATACAATTGGATTAAGATTTTTTACTGTTTATGGTTCATGGGGAAGGCCAGATATGGCATATTATAAATTTGGTTTATTAATGTTAAAAAATAAACAAATCGAAGTTTATAACAATGGGCAACACAAAAGAGATTTTACGTTTATTGATGATGTGGTTAATTCGATAATATTAGTTCTAAAAAAAAAACCAAAAAAAAAAACAAATTTAAACACAGTTTACAACATATCAAATTTTAAATCCTATAAATTGTTTGAATTGATAGAACTGCTTGAGAAATATCTGAAAATAAAAGCAAAAGTAAAATTCAAAAGAAAGCAGCAAGGTGATATAAAAAATACATTAGGTTCTTCAAAAAAATTATTTGATAATTATAAATATAAACCAAACACTTCCTTAAAGTATGGTGTAAAAAAATTTTGTGATTGGCTTTTGAAATACAAAAATAATAAAAATCTCTAAGTATTAAAATGAAATCCCTTGTAACTATTTTAAAAAAAAAAAATGAGTATGGTGGTCCTGGCACTTTTTTAATGAATCTCACCAAATGGATGGATAAAAACAACTTAAAATACGATTATTATCCAAGTCTAACATCAAAAAAAATATTAGTTATATCTTCAACTAGAAAAATTTTTTTTTTAATATCAAAAAAAATTAACGGTTATAAAATTATACAAAGACTTGATGGTTATTTGTGGGACCACAAATATTCAACAAATAAAAAAATATTTATTAAATATACCTTAATAAATATTTTGATGAATTTTATAAGAAAATACCTTGCAGATATTGTTGTATATCAAACTCATTATCTAAAAAAAGCGTGGGAAAAAAAATTTGGAAAAGTTGAAAATTGTAAAGTAATTTATAATGCTGCTATTGATACCTTCTATAATAAAAAAAAAAAAATATGCAAAAAATTTAGGATAGTATGTGTAGAAGGAGTGGTGCAATCAAATTTTTATACATTTAATATTCTAAAGTCTTTGTCAGAAATTGCCGAAAAAAATAGCAAAATAGATAGACTAGAAATATATGGAAAATGTCCAAATATTTATAAAAAAAATTTAATAAATTCCAAAAAAACAAAATTTATGGGCATTGTCAGTAAAAAAAAAATTTCAAATATTTATAAACGAAATAGAATTATTTTTTTTGTACTAGAGCAGTTCCCTGCGTGCCCTAACTCAGTTATTGAAGCACTCTCATCAAATACAGTTGTCGTAGGCTTTAATAATGGATCACTTCCAGAAATGTTAGAAGATAAAAATTATTTAGTTAACTTTTCAAATATAGAAAACTTAAAAAATTTTAATTTAACAAAAAATATCATAGAAAAAAAAATAAATTTTATAATTTTAAATTTTAAAACATTACAAAAAAAAATTAAGTCAATTTCAAAAAAATTCAATATCAATTCTATGGGAAAAAATTATCTCAAAGTATTAAAAGAGACTATTTAGAATGAAAATTTTGCATATCGTTGATTATCTTATGCCAACAATGGGTTACCAAGAATTTTTATTACCAAAATGGAATAAAAAACAAAATCAAGATGTTTATATTTTGACAAGCAACTTATATTATCCAGTGCCAAATTATAATCAAACATGGAAAAAATTTCTTGGTGAAAGATTAAGAAAGAGTGGGAATACTAAGATAGAAGGAGTTAAGATAACACGAAAAAATATTTTATTTGAAATAAATTCAAGACCTTGGATTAAAGGATTGAAGAATGCAATAATAGATATAAATCCTGATATAATCATGGTTCACGGCACCGCATCTATTAGCGCAATCAGAGTTGCTGTAATATGTAGAATTTATAAAATTCCTTGTATGTTTGATAATCACATGGTTTTTTCAGTGGTAAAAAAAACATTTTTTGCAAAAGTATATTATTTTCTTATTAAAACTGTAGTAAAAAAAATGGTTTCGAACGTTGCTTATAAAGTTATTGGTGTTACATCTGAAACTTGTAAATATTTGAAACAAAATGAAGGTTATAGTTCAAATAAAATATACCATTTACCTCTAGGAATTGATGATAAAGTATTTTATCCAAAACAAAATAAAAAGAGCAAAAAATTTAAAATTATTCAAACTGGAAAACTAAATGACGATAAGAAGCCTCAATGGACAGCAATGGCAGTTTTAGAACTATTGAAGAAAGGCAAGAATATTGAGTTATCTTTTATTGGAAAGGGATCAAGTAAAATTAAAAAACAAATAATTGATCAATTTTATAAAAATAATTTTTCTAAAAATTTAAAGTTTATAGATTTTTTGGATCAAAAAGGTTTATGTAAAGCATATAATGAGACTGATTTATGTATATTTCCTGAGGGTACATCTTTAAGTGCACTGGAGGTTTCAGCGTGCAAAAAACCAGTAATAATGGCAGACTATTTAGCATCTTTGGATCGTCAAAAAGAAGGGATCGGCATAACATACAAAACTGGAAACATAAAGGATCTTAAAAATAAAATTTCAAAATTAATAGAAAATAATAAATATTATAAAAATATTTGTGAAAGAAGCTATAGAGGTGTAAAAAAAAAATATACTTATGAAAATATTTCAAAAGTATTTATAAATTTATGCAAACAAGCGATTTCAGAAAATAATGATAAAAAATAAAGTAGGAATAATAGGCCTAGGATATGTTGGCTTACCACTTTCATTAGCTTTTGCCAGAGCCAAATTTGATGTTTATGGCTTCGATATCGACAAAAAAAAAATTAAAATATTAAATAATAAAAAGTCCTATATAAAACACATAGAAAACAACACAATTGCTAAATATATTAACAAAAGTTTATTTGTTAATAATGACTTTAAAGATATAGCTAAAGTTAAACTTATAATTTTATGTTTACCTACACCACTAAAAAAAAATAAAGTACCAGACTTAAGTTTTATCAAAATAACTTTAAAAAATATATTGAATTTTTTAAAGCCTGGACAAATCATTTCATTAGAATCATCAACATATCCAGGTACAACAGATGAGATAATTGTTGAACCACTTATGAAAAAATTTGATGTTGGAAAAAACTTTTTTGTTGTCTATTCCCCAGAGAGAGAAAATCCAGGAGATAAGGTTTCAATTGAGAGTATACCAAAGGTAATTAGTGGATTTTCAAAAAAATGTTTGTCAAAAGGTATAAAACTTTATTCAGAGGTTTTTAATAATTTAATTCCAGTAAAAAATCTTAAGACGGCGGAGATGACAAAATTATTAGAAAATATTTACCGATCAGTCAATATTGGTTTAATAAATGAAATGAAAATTATTTCAAAAAAATTTGGTTTAGATATTTATGAAGTAATTAATGCTGCCAAATCAAAACCATTTGGGTTTAAGGCATTTTACCCTGGCCCAGGAGTCGGTGGACACTGTATACCAGTCGATCCTTTTTATTTGACATGGAAAGCAAAAAAAATGGGGCTTGATACTAAATTTATTAGATTAGCGGGCAACATAAATGAAACTATGCCTGATTGGATTACAAGGAAAGTAATAAAGTTAATACCTAAAAAAAATAATAATAAAATTTTGATTATAGGTGTAGCTTATAAAAAAAATGTCGATGATTACAGGGAATCACCCATTCTCAAAATTATGAAACTTCTAGAGAAAAGAAAATATCATATAGATTATCATGATCCTTTCATTCCAAAACTAACTAAGACCAGAAAATATGTTTTAAATAAAAAAAGTATAATTTTGAAAATTAATAATATTATAAAATATGATTGCATTATAATCGGAACAGATCATGATAAGGTTGATTACAAAAAACTGAAAAAATATTCTAAATTAATTATAGATTTAAGAGGCAAATTTATTGAGGATAAAAAGGAAAAAATATTTTGTTTATAAAAAAAAAAATTGATATTGCTATTTTAGGATTAGGAGCAATTGGTCAAAAACATATAAAATCCCTATTATTAAATAAATTCTATAATATAAAAGCTGTAGTTGAGAAAAACTATAGCAAGAATACCAGCAAAATTCTCAAAAATAATAATATTAAAAAATATTCAAATATTGATGAGATGATAAAAAGAGAAAAGCTAGATTATGTAAGTATTTGCTTGCCTTCTGGTCTGCATTATCAGCACATAATCAAGATATTAAAATCTAATATCAATGTTGTTTGTGAAAAACCTCTTGTTCTCAAAAGTCGGCAATTTATATCAATAAACAAATTAAAAAGTCGAACTAAATTAAATGTTTATGAAATTAAACAGTTAAGATATTCAAATTTAATTAATAACTTAAAAAATCTTTATCTTAGTAATAGATTTGGGAAAATCAATTTT
>MDTG01073099.1_pt1 | contig 12005 bp, 9 predicted proteins | sample 811421 | NCBI WGS metagenome assembly MDTG01 (sample SAMN05326645, study PRJNA326480) | marine metagenome | isolation source: seawater | place: Pacific Ocean: South East | collected 2011 | reverse complement strand
GGGAACTAGTAGTGAAGCAGCCCTATCCCTTGGTAGTGCATGCCACATCGGGAACGGTCAATCTTCAACCTATCAACCAAATCTGATTTCAAGTCTGGTGACCCCTGTAATGGACATGTCCGATGCTATTTCTAACCCAACACGAACAAACGGTATTGCCTATTTCTTTACAGGTAGTGTCGCTAGCGGTGACTCAGTCAAAACCTATAGCATGAGCCCATCAAATTCATGGGTTGAACTAGTTAGTATATCAGGAACCATTGACAATGACTTTTCTGACGGATCAGATTGGCAAACTGCTTCGATTAACGACGCAGGCATAATCTCGCCATTAATCCCATCACCGCAACAAAATTTTCACGCCAATTCGCAGTTTAGGTTTGGATTTTCTAGTGATGCCGTGACCAATGATATTGGGTTATGGATTGACGACATTGTAATCGTCTATGATCAGAAATTGAGAATTAGCGAATATGGAATAAACGCCGTCGGAGTGAGTGTCGAAGGGACGGTACCAGAATCATGGGGTAAAGCAACAATAGAATTAACCAACACGGGAAATGTTTCAGAAACTTTCACACCAACATTAAGCAACCTACCAAGCGAATGGCAGTATTATTTCTCACAAACCAGTGGTGTCAGTATCACCGAAACTAACGGTATCTATCTCGAGCGAGGACAAACTAAAATCATCGAACTACATTATCAGCCTGCTGCCAATGTAAATCAGGGGTTTTACCCCATTGATTTCTCTGCCAATAGTAAGACCCATCAATCAATATCTGGCTCAATCGCGATTCAATTAGAGGTAATACCCGACCGAATACCTGAGTTTTTGCCTATGGTGGGGGTAATCAGGTGCGCTCCCGGTTCGACATGCGTTACCACCGCCTCTGTGACAAACAGTGGTGGTGCCAGTGATGTCTTTTCGCTTTCATTAGACTACACAAATTTACCTGTTGGTTGGAGCGTGTCGCTTTCTTGGAACCAAGCGACAAGCATTCTTGTTCAACCCGGATTTTCCGTTCCAATTATGCTGACTTACACCGTTGGATCTGATGCTGTGCCCGATTCTGTGGGTGCCTTTGACTTAGTCGCAACATCAGAAAATGACTCATCGAGAAGTGATAGTTTAACCATTGAAATTGTTGCTAGCATGGTGAGTGATGCATTGGTATACCCTGATATTTCACCCAATACTAACCAACAAGCCGTTGCACCTGGGGAGTCAACAATTATTACTTTTGAGGTTGTAAATAACGCATCCGTCCAGGATATTTTTGATACCAATGTAGAGTTTGATTCCGCTAATGATTGGATCTTATCAGATATTACTCCGGCAAAACTATACCTTAATGCCGGCGACAGAGGAACTTTTAGCGCAAGAATCACTGCGCCTAATACCGCTCAGGTTGGAGATGATTGTCCGGCCTACTTTGCCTCCATCATTTCACAAAGAAGTGGTGATAGATTTGTTACTGTCAGTATTGATAATTTGTTAATATCACAAGTCAACAATATCAAACTAGATTGGTTACAATACCCAGAAGAATTAATTCCAGGTGAATTGAATATGCTCCCCATCCGACTAACTAACCTAGGAAACGGCCCCGTTCCGGCAGTCATTGAATTGTCTGGTATACCAGAAAATTGGGGCGTATTTTACTCTGGTCAAGATGATTCATTTTCGAATATTATACAACTCGGAGAAATTTCAGAACTGTCGGCACAAAAAGATGTCCAAGTTGGGATTCAAGTCCCTAAAGGAATCCCTCATAGTTTACTATTCGATATTGAAATACGTGCTATACCCAATCAATATGGTGATGATATCGATTTGACTGATAATTATATTTCAGCAACATTGGTTACAAAAAGTGTTAGGAATCTGAGCCTTTCTATTACCTCGCAAATTATTTCAGCTGGAATTGGTAATAGCACCTCTATTAGTTTAGAACTACAGAATTTTGGCAATGTCGATGAACAAGATTTACAGATACTAGCGAGTTTGGGCAGTGATGATTACCTCACCCCGTTTGTCGCATACCTATCGATAGGGAATACCGGTTTAGCATATGACTTAAACAAATACCATCCACTAGTATTAGAGAAAAATAGCACACGCGCGGTGCGACTTGACATTGTTATACCAAGTGATATAGACATTGGAAGCAATATTGATTTTGATTTTACTTTAATAAGTACAGGCAATGAGTTTGAACCACTGACACATCGAACCAGTATAGTCGTAGATTATGTTAGAGAAACAACGCTGGGCCTTAGTGGTAACAATTTGCCGATTACCGATGATTTCGGTTATTTATGGATAAACATCTCGACTATTTCCACCCTTGACGAGAATTACCAAGTTACATTTTCACTGCCGCAAAGTTGGGGATTAATCTGCGATTCTGAGGTTATTGGCGCTGATGGGCTTTCGGTAAACTCGGCAATTATTTCCTCTATATACCGTGAAAATTTGATTTTATGTGAGATAATTAACGATAGTAACAACGACCTAGGAAGCGTAAATGTAACGTTATCAGACTCAACCGGGAACATAATCACAAGCAGCAATGCTAGTTATCAGTTCGTATCAACCACAAAGGATTCTACAAGGATGAATGTTTTGCTTATAGGTGGAATAGTAAGCATCTCTGGCATCGTGGCAATTTTATCGATTATACTACTATTGCGACATAATAGGAAAGAAAATGATGATGTCATTGAGATGACACCACAAATATCCGGACCGCCGATATCTGGGCCGCCAATTTCAACCACAAATATTCCCGTGCACACACAATCAGTTAATCACAATGCAACTAATCAGGTTAACGAAATTTTCACCGATCCACCAATACCAGAAACTGGGCTTCCACCCGGGTGGACAATAGAGCAATGGCAGTATTATGGGCAACAATATTTAGATATGAACAAGAGGCAATAGTGTGGCAGAATATCCAACACTCTGGTATGCCTTATGGGTGGTAATATCTATCTGTGGCGTAATGACTTGGTATCTAAGGAATTTCACGCAAAGGGTAGAATTAACCAAACTGTCAGCGTTCACTGGGGTCTTTGCTATGACTACGATGCTACTATGGACATTAATTGACTTTTGAGGTATGTAAATGAGTATAGCTGGTGTAGAGAATCATCAAATGTACGATAAATATCCTTGCAGATTACCGGTATGGTGGGGACACTTTGGTGATGTCGGGGTGAAGCCGGACATAAATGGAATAAGTGGAAAGAAAGTAGTGCTCAGGATAGAAAAGAAATTTACCAGATTCGAAAAGTTACTTGCGAAATTATTTCGCGCTCCCAGAGAGATACGGCGCCCACTTGATGCAAAAAATAGTATGCTATGGCAACTATGTGATGGGAGACGGAGTTTTCAAGACATTTGCACAATTCTAGATAACCTGTTTCATGAGGATATTGCACCCGTAATTCACCGAACTGCAGCAGGCATAAATTTACTCAAGGCCAAGAATTTAATGACGGTGCTGGATGAAGAATTCACCGGGAAATGGCAGACTAATAAAGGGATAATTCCGGAAAATCAGGTTCTCTTGCCATTAGATGAAAAATTAAACATTACATTAGGAGAGGAATAACACTCACAGCGGTTCCCAAACTAATCGCAGGCCAATACCATCGCTGCGCTTAGTTGATTTTGCTTGCCCTCGTGCAGAACTCCTTGTAGAATCACTCTCTGTGAACCAACTTCCACCCCTGATACAATATGCGCCGGTGCCGTCTAAAAATGGTCTCTGGTTTGAATTAATTGTGTAATCCAGTCGGTAATTATCTTGACACCATTCTGAAATCAGTCCATACATATCATGAAGTTCCCATAAATTTGCTTTTTTCAATCCAACTTCACGAGTCGAGGCACCAGAATTGCCTGCGTGCCATCCGTAGTCATCCAAATCCCCATCAAAATTTCCAAAACTCCACTTCGTGTCAGTGCCAGATCTAGCACAATACTCCCATTCTGCCTCTGTCGGTAATCGCCAAATTCCATCTAACGACAGTCTGGGCTCTGCGTTGTGTGACTCGTTTAATTTATCGATAAATTCTATGCAATCTTGAAAGGTAACTGAATCCACAGGCCGCAATCCTGAACTCCAACCCTGCTTGAATTTCGACGGATTGTAACCCATTACGGTCTCCCAATGCATTTGTGTAACTGGACGTTGACCAATGAAAAACGGCGATTCGATTTCAACCACATGGTGTGGACATTCGCGTGATAATCCATCACCAACAATGTCTCCCATCCTGAAGGTTCCTGGCTCAATTAGAATGTATGTTCCACCAAAATTGTCCTCGAACCTCGGCCTTGACAATAAGAACACCCACTAAGATAATTTAGAGGTATTTTCCAATACCGACTTTACAAGATTTTCCAGCCGCTCTTTGATCTCTTCCTCAACTAAGTTTCCGTCCTCATCAAATGCTTGCTTGACCCTTCCAATTGCAAGTTGTTCTGGAACTGGCCAGGCGTGAAGCCATCTAAGCATAATTCTCATGTGATTCAACGTGTTAGAATTCTGGGCGCCGCCCAAAGTTGACATTAGGCCAAAGACTTTACCCTTTACATGCTTGCTATATAACCAATCAAAGGTATTTTTCATGGCACCTGACATAGTTCCATGGTATTCTGGCGATGAAACAAGAAATGCATCACACTGGGTAGCCAATTCTTGAAATTCTTTGACATTATCATTCTCCCAACATCCCTCTTCACCAACTAGCGGTAATGGTTTCACGTCAAGGTCCCAAAAGTATACTTCTGCCCCGAGTGTTTTCGCAATATCTAATGCATGATTGACAAGCATGCCACACTTTGAGGTTGGTCGATATTCCCCACTTAACCCCATCACTTTGTATGGATATTTTGACATATAACTCCCAGTAAATCATGGTTATTGAATGTAAGTGTTATAACATACATACATAAGTAACCCTTATGATTTGGTTTTAACGGCATTAGGTTGAGGCTTATGGACGACTATGCAGGCAACGAACTCGGAAACCAAAATGATGATATTGCTAATCAGGTTGATTCACTCCTAACTACTGGAGAAGAGGCTTCAAGGTCCGGCGATGCAAAATCAGCATTGTCTGCATTCAACAAAGCAATTTCTCTTGACCCATCATCTGACATGGCATGGTTCAATAGAGGAGTCTTGTTAGAAGCACAGCAGGATGCGAGAGGCGCACGCCAAGCTTTCCAAATATGCCTTGATGTAAACCCTAACCATGCCCCTGCAACCGCTAATCTTTGTATCCTGCTTGAACGGATTGGTGACGAATTGGGTGCTTACAATATGGCAATAAAAGCATTGGAATTTTATCCGGGGCACCCATCAATCATTGAAGTAAAAAATCGCTGTTCAGGGAGTGCTGTCTCAAAGTCAATTGACAGCATGCCCCAAGTAGCTCAAATCAATGTATTTGACCAGCAAGATGTTACTACCGTTGTTGAGGAAACCGGGTTGAGCGATGTAAAAGCCTTGCTTGATGAAGCAATACATCACGATGCAGATGACAATCAGCAACTTGACATAGAAGAATTGCGTTCTGCCGCAGAAGTGGTTGTAGCAACCGAAGATATCCAAGATCGAATAGAAGTTACTCAACCAGTTATTGATTCCATACCAGATCTGCCCGTAGTCCCAATTGAACCAGAGATTGAAAATGTCCTTGATCTGGACGCTATGGCTGCACAAGCCAAACAAATGATTCAATCGGGTGATGCAAAAGGAGCCCTCGAACTGTTGAAACCACACCTGAAAACTGAGGCATCCAAACATGCGCAATCCTGGCTTGTTGCCGGTGGTGCTATGGCTAAACTAGAGTTAGAAGAACACGCTATCTCCGCAATAGAACACGCCCAGAAACTCGACCCCTCTAATCCAAAGGGTTGGTTTAATCTTGGAACACTTAAACAACGCCAAGGCATGTTAGAGGAAGCTTCAACCTGCTATGCCAATGCATTAAGAGAAGATCCATCATATGTTAGGGCCGCACAAAAGTGGGCACCGTTAGCCATGGAACTGAAAGACCCACAAGCATATTTATCTGCAGCAACAATTATTGTAGCTGCCGATCCAGAGAGTCCGATTAGAGTAGAACTCGCCACGACATTAGTAGAATTGGCTGAAGGTGAGTCAAGAGTATTAGAATCCCATTCAGGGTTACCCCCCACACTACCAGAGGGACCTGAGATGGCCACTACTGCGCTTGAATTGCTAGGAGATGGGGAAACTCAAATTCACGCAAGAGCCCACACCATGGCCAGTAATCACATGGAATCAGTAAAAATATGGAAAGGCATGATTCAAACCGATCGAAATAATCCAGAAACCTGGCGCGGATTGGCGAAGGCATTATTTGCCGCAGGTGACAATAACACTGCTGAAAAGTGCAGTGTGAAAGCAAGCGAAATTGAAGCCGAATTAACCGGACTTGGCACTACAGAACATGTAACAAATCCACTAAAAACAAATAATCATGACGAAATCTCGCCCTCCGCTAGCGTTATAGAAAACCAAACAAATAATGAGCAACCTGTGAATCAACAATCCATGATGTCTGCCAACGAGTTACTATCCAAGCCGCAAGCGCCTAGTACACAACCCGAACCCATGGTAAATCCTGAAGTTGACCTAGCAAAAGCTGCACTTGAGGTTCAATCAAATTCACTGGTCCAAGAGGAATTCCGCAATCCAAGCTCAACATCAATTGCTAATCAGGACATATCATGGTACAACCAGGGCGTAGCACTGATTGATGCTGGTAAGTATGCCGAAGCCCTATCCTGCTTTGACCGAGCGCTGCCCTCCTTCTCCGACGATGATGAGATGGTAATCAGAATACTAAATGGCCGAGGTAATGCCTTTTACTACTTAGAAAACTACCCTGCTTGTGTCGAATCCTATCATCAGGCTATGCTCATTAAACCGGAAGAAGTGCGGGGTAAGACACTATACAATATGGGAACGGCTTATGCTGAGATGGAACGATACCAAGATGCTGTCAAGTGTTTTGAGCAGGCAATTCCAAGAGGTTTGACAAAAGATGAAATCAAGCGTACTAAGGATCAAATAAGGCGTTGCAACATCCTCATCAAGGAGCAAGCAAAAAAGAAAAGGTGATTATTTGGCTGACAATCAGGATGTAGTACAAAAACTAATTGAAGCAGGCCTTGATGAAAAGCATGCTATGCTCATCATCGACATGGCGTGTCAAGCTCCAGCCAAAGCGAGCGAAATTGGTAAACGTCTGGGATTATCCCGGATGGATGCATACAATTCACTGAAAAAATTGCAAGAAAGAGGCTTGGTCAAAGCCACCCTCGACAAACCTATAAGGTTCTTTGGCATGACCATCAACGAAGTATTCAAGCAAATTATCAGAACCAAAGAAATGGACCTTCGTAGGATGAATGAGAATCTTGAGTCTCTAACCAAATCAGGGCATTTCGCTATCGTACTTAACCAACAGCCACACGATGAGGATTCATTTTCAGTGCTGAAAGATCGCCATACAATTCACGCGACGATAGAATCCATCGTCTCTGAGGCAGAAGAAAAAATCTGGTTGTTACTCGGAAAATGGGGGGTTCTTCACATGCTCCGCTCAGGATGTATGAATTCGGTCAAGGATGCACTAAATCGTGGCGTAGAGGTCAAACTAGTAGTATGTATTGATGAAAAAACCGTCCGTTTCTACGACAAGTTAGATGCGAGAATAGAAATCCGTCACCACCCTGATTTCAACCTCTGTGGAGTCTTTGTCGATAACGAGGTTGGAATACAATTTGTCCAAACTGAGGAATCGCCTACTGGTCGTGGAAAAGAGGATACGGCTATCTTAATGGAATCAGATATGCTACTAACCGCACAAAGTGAATTGCTCAATATCCAGTGGGGTGCTGCCTCTTCTTATCACACAGCTAAAGCCAAACTTATCGATGGGATGATGACCGAACCCCTGAGGTTATCACTTGGAGATGGTTCATTTTATGAGCGATTCAAACAATCGATTAAGATGGGAATGAACAGGAATACCAATGCCGTCCTTACCAGAAACGGACAAGTGGTTGACAATGAAATAATTCCACAATCTAATACCCTGTCTGCTCTTGGGATTAACACCAGCCAATTATTCCAAGATGTTGGGTTCAGGATAGGACAGGAATTGGCCGTCAAATTACAACACATAGACAGCGATGAATTGTTTTGGAATAATATCAAGACGGAATGGCAAGAGCTTGGAATGGGTGACCTAGAATTCGATAAACTGCCGCCGAGAATGATTACCGTATTTGATGGCAATGCCTGTGATGGTCAGCCAGAAACATCGCTGATGTTTTGCAACATGGATGAAAGTGTAATTGCTGGGGTTGTTAAAGAGCGCTACAACAAAACGGTAGAGTCGTGCCGACGAGAGTGCTCCGATGATGAGAGTTCGTGTTGTTATGAAATTACCATAATTGAATAATTCTAAATCATTACATGCACATATTGATAGATAGGAAGGTTTTGGGATTAGCATGGATTGTGGAACTTGTGAAAGCGCCAGCCCCATTGTAGTACAGATGCCAGAGGCCGTAAACGTCGAATTAACTATCACAGAAAATGCTCAGTCAATGTTAGAACAGGCGTTCGGTGATGACAGAAGTATGGCGCTACTTGTTGGTGTTTTGTCTGGCGGATGCTCTGGTTACATGTATGATTTACAAATCGTTGAACAAACAGAAATTGACTGTCAAGAATTGGCGATATCTGGGTTTCGAATATTAGTCCCAAACTCTTCAAGTCACCTTCTAAATGGTATTGAAATCGACTATGAAGATCGACTTATGGGTGGCGGATTTAAGATTAACAATCCCAATGCAAAATCATCTTGTGGTTGTGGCGAATCATTTGCCTAGGGTGATAATCAATGCCGAGATTGGCATTTGACAAGGCAAGTCTGCTCATCTTTTCTGGGGATGACCGATATCGATTTATCGACGGTCTCTCATCTAACAAGATTGACTTTAGCACACAGGAAATAATCAATACTCTGGTTCTAACAACCAAAGCCAAAATAATGGCACAATTGCACCTTTTCATGCTCAACGACATGCTTATTTCGATAACCATCAGTGAAAATAATGACGAGTTAATGAGCTACTTAAACAGCAAAATTTTGACTCAAAATGTTAGTATAAACGATGTTAGTAAGCTAAATTATATCGATTTAGTATATGATGAAGGCCACAACTTTGCAACTGTCTCAAATGACGGCGAGTTTACTTCAGTCAGAGTTAGCAATCTATACTCATTTGATATATATTCTAAAAAACACAAGCGTTTGCCATTGTCTTTAGATTATCAAGCATTTACTGATTGGCGTGTGGCAAAGCTCATCCCTTGGCACGGTTATGAAATTACCAGCAAAGCAAATCCGTACCAATGTGGACTTGATTATCAGGTCCACGAGAGCAAAGGATGTTACACGGGGCAAGAAGTGCTTACTCGCATGCGCTCAAGAAGTAAAGGAATGCGTGAACTATTCGTGATTGCCAATGAGGAAGTGGATAATCAAAAAATCACGACCAAAGGAACTAAACAATCGCTCGCAATTAGAATGATTTAGTAACCCAATATATCAGTCAGTTGGGATTTGTAAAAATTGCCAGAATTTTGTAAACTAGCAAGTTCATCAGCACCAAGGTCCAGTTCAATTATGCGCTCAATACCATTTGCCCCAAGTATCACTGGAACACCAATATATACATCTTCGAGGCCGTATTGACCAGTTAGATAAGCCGATGCAGGAATCAATCGCTTGCGGTCTTTTAACACCGCTTCCGCCATTATCGCTGCGGCAGATCCGGGGGCATAAAATGCGGAACCTCTCTCCAGAAGCTTGACGATTTCTCCACCTCCAGAAGCCGTCCGTTGACATATGGCCTCGATTGTCTCAGCGCTGAGCAGGTGAGTTATTGCAATACCGCCAGCAGTGGTAAATCTCGGCAGTGGCACCATAGTATCGCCGTGACCACCAAGGACCATTGCTTGGACATCTTCTTCAGAACAACCCACAGCATCAGCAACGAAGTGCGTCATTCGAGCGCTGTCTAGAATTCCTGCTTGGCCGCACACCCTGTGTGAGGGGAATCCGGTAACTTTCTGCATATGGTAAGTCATTAAGTCTAGAGGATTAGTCACCATAATGATGACGCTATCAGGTGCATAATCACGAATTCCCTCACCGACCTGCTTAACAATACTGGCATTTTTTGCAATTAAATCCTCCCGGGTCATTCCAGGCTGGCGGGGAAATCCGGATGTTACCACAACAACGTCAGCTCCAGCAATATCTTCGTAATTTCCTGTCCCAGTTAGACTACCATCGTAATTAAGAACCTGACCATTCTGTGACATGTCCAATGCCTTACCCTTAGCAAATCCCTCGTAGATATCTAGTAGCACAATGTCTCCAAGTTTTTTCTGTGCGAGAACAAATGCACATGTTGCGCCTACATTTCCGGCACCTATAACCGCAATTTTTTTCTTTGAACTGGACATAAATCTAACCCTCTAATCGGTCCCAAGATTAGACATAAAATAAGTTAGATGGTTTAATCACTGATGCAACCTGATATGATTAGCAAGCGTCTTATCTAAAAGCCGCCTTTGACTGGCGTGAAATGTCCCGAATCTTTTGCGTGGGACGGTGATAGAATTGAGACTTGGTGTGCCTAAAGAACCAGAGAATGAAACAAGAGTTGGAATTGTTCCATCGAGTATGAAAAAACTGCTAAAATCAGGATTCGAAGTCCTTGTCGAGAAGGGAGCAGGAATTGCGGCGAATTATTCTGATGCTGATTATGAAGCAGCGGGTGCTAAGTTGGTTTCTCGTAAAGAAGCCCTTGATTGTGAGAATATCATATGTATTAATTTCCCTGGGGTTGAAGGCATCGCAGAGCAGACAAACCTGGCATGCGTAGCCGATCCGTTTAGAAATCCAGATTATGTCAAACAATCCATTATGGCTAAAATAACCCTCATATCAATGGACATGATTCCGCGGAGATTGTCACGAGCTCAGTCGATGGATGTAAATTCAAGTCAGGATAATTTAGCGGGTTACAAGGCCGTATTGCTTGGTGCTGCAAATGTTCCAAAAGGAATTCCGATGATGACAACGTCTGCCGGTACTGTGAGACCAGCCAAAGTCGTGGTGATGGGAAGTGGAGTGGCTGGACTACAAGCGATTGCCACTGCTAAGCGACTAGGCGCGGTTGTTTATGCCTCTGATGTAAGGAAATCCGCAGCCGAGCAAATCGAGTCAGTCGGTGGTCGATTTATCGAGGTTGACGGCATGGATGATTTTGAGGACGAGTCTGGCTATGCGAAACCATTGACACCGGAATTCATTCAGAAAGTGAATGAGACTGTTTGTGGGGTCGCAAAAGATGCTGACATCGTCATTACCACCGCAAGAATTTTTGGTAGACCTGCTCCGATAACTGTACCCAGCAAAGCTGTTAAGGAATTTAAGTCAGGAGCGGTTATCGTTGATATGAACGCTGATGTCGGCGGCAACTGCGAGGACACCAAGGTGGGTGAAATCATTACAACTAACAACGGCGTTATAATCGTCGGCACGTCTAATCTACCCGGCACAATTGCCAATACAGCAAGCATGCTATATTCTAACAATCTAACTACATTCATTACTTCACTTGTAAACGATGGTGAGATAACCATGAATGACGATGATGATATACTGTTTGGCGCGCCGGAAGGCTCGGACTTCTATGTGAACGGCATGGGAGGAGTTCTGATTTGTTCTGACGGGAAAATGCATGATAAGCAGACTAGATTAGCGGGGGTGATAGAATGACACCGGAGTTACTTATTGGTAGCATCACATTATTTGTTCTGTCTATATTTCTTGGCTTTGAATTGATTACCAAGGTACCTGCAACG
>MDTG01016721.1_pt1 | contig 12005 bp, 15 predicted proteins | sample 811421 | NCBI WGS metagenome assembly MDTG01 (sample SAMN05326645, study PRJNA326480) | marine metagenome | isolation source: seawater | place: Pacific Ocean: South East | collected 2011 | reverse complement strand
CTAATAAATTGTCATCATAAGGTAAACCAAGTGGAACACTCCAACAACCAAAAATCTGAGCTCTTAGAGCGTCCTCTTCAGACAATGTCAAACCAGTAGCGAATGAATTTTTAACACTGCTTTGAGTTAATTTGTTAGTTTTTTCTCTTTTGACCGCCTCTTCTTCTTTTGCTTTATCAATTAGAGCGGCAATTTGATTAGTATCAACAATTTCTTTTTTTTCAAATTCTGATGACTGTCTAATCTCAGGTTTTACTTCTTCAGGGTTCTGTTTTTTTTTAACTATCTTCTTTTCTTCTTTTTTTTCGTCTGGCAATGGAATTCTATCAGGTTTCTCTTTTGCTTTTGCAGCAGGTGGAGCTTGTTCAGAAACTACTCTTTCCTCTTTTTTTTTAGTTTCTTCAATAATCTTTCTTGCTTTTGGGGCAAAAGGAATATTAGTTTTGTCAGAAATTTGAATTAATTCAACTGACACAATTGGGGGCAAATCAACAGGTTCTCTAATCATAAAAGGCAAAGTTAAAGCTGTTAGCAAAATCATTGCTGTATGAAATATAAAAGAATAAATTAAACTTTTTGTCATTCTGCATTTAATTTTTGTATGGCTCCGATATTAGTGCCACTTTAGAAAACCCTGCGCCTGACAAAGTTCCCATTACTTCTAAAACTCTTCCATAATTAATCGTTTTGTCTCCTCGAACATATATTCTTGTGTCAGTTCTATTTTTTGCAATAGCCAAAAGTTTTGGTATTATTTTCTGATAATTAACTTTATGTTCTTGTATATAAATCTCACCTTTTGAATTTATAGTAATTGTTAATGGCTCTTGATCATCTGGTAAAGAGTCTGCGGCCGACTCCGGTAAATCAACTTGGACACCCACAGTTAAAAGTGGGGCTGTAACCATAAATATAATTAATAAAACTAACATTACATCAACAAATGGAGTTACGTTTATTTCACTCATTGGTTCATTTCTCGAGCGATTAAATTTAAAAGCCATTTTTTAAATAATTGATAAAAATCTTTTTGAAAAATTATCTATTTTTGAAATATATCTTTTTGAGTCACTGTTAAATTTATTATAAGCTATTACCGCGGGTATAGCTGCTAACAAACCTAATGCGGTTGCAAATAAAGCTTCAGCTATACCGGGAGCAACAATAGCTAAGCTCGTATTTCTCGAAATGGCAATAGATTGAAAAGAATTCATGATGCCCCAAACTGTTCCAAATAAACCTATGAAAGGTGCTGTCGATCCTACTGTTGCTAAAAAAATAAAATTTTTTTCTATTTTTTTAATTTCATTATCAGTTGCAATTTCTAAAATTCTTTCGACTCTAGCTGCCTGAACAGAAGAAGATTGTCTTTTAGTTTTCATTACTTCTGTCATTGCTGTTTTAAAAATGATTGTGGCAGGGTCTTTTGAATTAGCAGGAAGATTATTATTAAAACTTTCAGCAGATTTTGCTTTCCAAAATTGTTTTTCGAATTTATCAGTTGAAGCATTTATGCTTTTAAATAATTTAAATTTATCAAATATTAACGCCCACGAAAAAATTGAGCTAGCAATTAAAAGTATTATAACAAATTTTACGACGAAATCTGCACGTAAAAAAAGTTTCCAGAGAGAGAAGTCTGTGCTGCCGCCTAATCCAACTACTTGAGTAGCAATTTCTTGTTCCATTTGGATTAATTACTTTTAGAATGTGTCATGAATTTGGCGCTTTTTAAGTTTATTATTTAATTATCTTCATTTAGTCTAGTCTCACTGTAAAATCTTGCAATAAGAATAGCATCCGACTTATTGACATCTTTTTTTTTTGATAGTTCTCCTGATAATAAGGGATACATCTCTATTGCCTTTGTTCTGCTAGAGTCCTTAGATGAATTAATCAATTCAAAATGTTTTTTCCATTTTGATGGTCTTACAAAAAAAATTGGGTAGCCTAAAGCTGCACACATACCTTTTATTGCACCAAATGTCTGACCAAAATTGAACATACTAGTAACCCCTTGTCCTGGCATTGCATTTACCTGCTCGACAACTACCGCCACCTCTTCATTTTCTAAAATATTTTCTCTTAACAAGTTGACTAGTTGTGCGCTGTTAAGTTGTCTTTTATTTTTTTTTCCTTCAGACATCACGGGCATATCAAAAATATTTAATACTTTATTATTTTCCATAATTGCGATCGCTCCGCTTAATCCTGGGTCAATTCCAATGATTTTCATGCTTCAATAATGTTTAAATTAGCGTTTAAATAAGTATTTTGTACGTCATCTAACTCTTCTAAAGACTCTAATATTTCAATAACTTTTTTACATTGATCTTTATTTAATTTTAAATAATTTAGAGGTCTCCATTCTATACCGCAGTACATAAAATTACTCGTTTTTTTTTCAATTTCATTTTTAATTTTATAAAAATCCTCTTTTGCAGTTATTATTTCATGATATTTATCTAAATTAAAACAGTCTTTAGCCCCATTATTGCTGGCCAATTCAAATATTTCTTCCTCTGTAAAAATTTTTTTATCAATCTGTATAACCCCACAGTTAAAAAATAAATGTGTAGTGCATCCGGTCTCCCCCAATCTACCTCCATTTTTTTGAAGCACTGTTCTTATACTTGATGCCGATCTATTTTTATTATCTGTTAATGTTTCTATGATAAACGCTGTATTAAATGGACCAAACCCCTCATATCTCAAATTATCGTAATTTTTATCTTGTCCAATCTCAGACTTATTTATTGCTCTTGAAATATTATCTTTTGGCATATTAGCTTGCTTCGCTGCTTGAATAGCAGTTCTCAATCTTGGATTCATGTCTGGATCTTTATCTCCTAATTTTGCAGCAACCGTTATTTCCCTAGAAAGTTTCGAAAATATTTTAGACCTTTCTTTATCTGCACGTCCTTTTTTATGCTTAATTCCTGCCCAGTGTGAATGACCTGCCATATTAATTATACTAAAGCTCCACCTTTAATTATTCTTGAAACATTTTTAGCTAATCCTGTCTTTTCATCAGCTTCAATAATTATCCCAGATATTGTGCCCTCTCCGGTAGCTGGATAATGAGTTTTAGCACTTTTATCTTTTAAAAATTTTTTTAATGAATTATCTTTGTTCATTCCAATTACAGAGTCATAATCACCACACATTCCAATGTCTGTTTGAAAAGCAGTTCCTTTTTCTAGTATCCTCGTGTCCGCAGTAGGTACGTGGGTATGAGTGCCTACAACACCTGTTGTAAATCCGTCAAAAAAATATCCTATAGCCATTTTTTCACTTGTTATCTCTCCATGAAAATCTACTAAAATAAAATCAACGTTTTTCTTTAAAATAATTTTTTCTTTGATTTTCTTTGCTACTTCAAAAACATCATCAGTTTTTTTCATAAATACATTTCCCATTAAGTTAATAACACCAACATTAAATTTTTTATTCTTTGTTTGATAAATCCCAAAGCCTTTTCCTGGTGAAGCTTCCACTAAATTAGCAGGTCGTAGCAATCTATTATTTTGATTTATATATTCAGTTGTTTCTTTCTTGTCCCATATATGGTTTCCTGAGGTAATTACATCTACTCCCAATGAAAAAAATTCTTCTGCTATTAGATTAGTGATACCTTTTCCGTCATCAGCTGAGTTTTCACCATTCACGATTGTAAAATCAATAGATTTTTCTAAAATTATTTTTGCTAAATGATCTTTTATCACTTTTCTGCCAGATGGACCCATTACATCACCTAGAATAAGTATGTTCATTAAAAAATACCTTGCTCGGTCAAAATATAATTTAATTTTATATCAAAAGAGTTAGTTGGAATTTTTAAATATTTTTGAAAAGAAAAAGCAACACCTACTGTTATAGTGTTTTTTCGGGCTTTAAGATAGTTTTTAAGATATCTATCATAATAACCACCTCCATACCCTAATCTATTCTTTTCAACATCATAAGATAGTAAAGGCACTAGCATTACATCAGGCATATTATCTTTATGATGCTCTTGAGGCTCAACTAAACCATATTTATTAATATTTAAAGCTTCGTTTTTTTGCCATTTATAAAACTTCATAGTGCTGTCTTTTTTTATAACAGGCAGTAAAATTTTATATTTTTTAAAATGTATATTCTCAAATAATTTAAGAACATTGACTTCATAGGAGGCAGGATAATAGCTAGATAAATTTATAATTTTTTTATCCGATTTTTTTTTTATTAATTTAATTAACGGATTAAAAAAACTTGTTTTAATCTCAAAATATTTTTTTTTTCTTCTTAAAAGATATTTTTTTCGCAATAATTTTTTTGTTTCCATTTATTGAAATTTAGACAAAGAGTCTGTGTTAGACAATATTTTTTCAAGTGACTTGGTTGTTTTGTCTAACATATTTTCATACAAATTGTTGCTTTCTTCTGCTATCTTCTTAAATTTTTCAAGTTCATTGTTTAGTACTTTTATTTCTTTGTCTTTTCCATCTTTGTACTTAATGGCTAATTCTTTCATTTCTCTAAATTTCTTAGCTAAGTCATCTATCTTCTTTTTTTGTTGAGTTACTCTTTGTTTTAAATCAAAATACTCATCTATTAATTGAATAGTTGTGATTAATAACAATTTGTTTTCCCCAATATTTCCAAGTTTTTCTTTTAACTCACTATATTTTTTATCTAAAAAACCTGTTAATTTTTTTAAGGCCTCTTCTTGCCCGTCATCACAAGAAAGTAAATAATCTTTGTTATTAAATTTAACGTTTACGTTTGCCATTTTTCAATTTCATTTACCAAGTTTTCTGTTTCTTGACTTAATTCTTCAATATCCTGATTAAATTTGTTCTCAATATTCGACTTATGTCTGATTTCCTTTTGAAGTGAAATAATTTTTTCCTTTAAATATTTATGCTCTCTCATCAATTCTTGATTTCTTTTTTCCACCTCTAATTTTTGCCTAATTAAATCATTTTTTTCAGTCTTTAGTTTTTGTGAGTCATAAGAAGAATGTGAATAAGTATTAGTAAAATTATTTAATTTATTTAACAACTCATTGAGGTTTTTTTCTTTTTTTTCAAAAATACTCATATGTTTATTTTATATCATAATATTGATATACTTAATTTAAGTCTATATAGGTATTCTAACAGTGAACTTAAAATTAAATCAACTATCAAACGCTATAAGATTCTTGTCAATCGATGCAGTTCAAAAGGCAAACTCTGGGCATCCTGGCATGCCAATGGGTATGGCGGATGTAGCTACAGTTTTATTTAAATACCACCTGAGGTTTAATCCTAAAAATCCTGATTGGATTAACAGAGACAGATTTATTTTGTCAGCTGGACACGGCTCTATGCTGTTGTATTCATTACTTTACCTCACAGGATATAAAAGTGTTTCAATAGATGACATAAAAAATTTTAGACAATTAAACTCTATTTGTGCAGGTCATCCAGAATATAAAAAAGGCACAGGTATTGAAACTACCACTGGTCCACTAGGACAAGGTCTTGGCAATTCAGTTGGGATGGCGATCGCTGAAGAAATTTTAAGAAAAAAATTTGGTATAAGTTTGATTAATAACAAAACTTATGTAATTGCAAGTGACGGTGATCTTATGGAGGGAATAAGTCATGAAGCAATGAGTTTGGCTGGTCATCTTAAATTAAAAAATTTAATAGTTCTATTTGATAACAACAAAATATCAATTGATGGTCCTACTTCATTAAGCGTTTCTGATAATTACAAAAAACGATTTGAGGGTTATGGTTGGAATTTTTTAGAGATAAATGGTCATAACGAAAAACAGATTAATGCAGCGATAACAAAAGCTCGAAAATCTAATAAACCTACTTTAATATCATGTAAGACAACTATTGGATTTGGCTCACCAAATAAATCTGGAAAAGCTTCCTCGCACGGCTCTCCATTGGGCGACGATGAAATTGCTTTAGTGCGAAAAAAACTTAAGTGGAAAAGTGAACCTTTTAAAATTCCAGAGGAGATTTTGGATGCCTGGAGAACAATTGGTAAAAAAGGGTTAGAATTAGAAAAAACATGGTCAGACAATTTAGATAAAAAAAATTCTAGTATTAAATCAAAATTAAAAGAACAATATATAGACTCTAGTCTTAATGATCTAGAGGATCTAATCAAAAAAGAAAAAGAAAAATATTTCGAATCTAAACCAAGTATGGCAACAAGACAATGTTCATCAGCTGCAATAGAGAGTATTTCAAATATTTTACCACAGCTAATAGGTGGCTCTGCAGACTTAAGTGGATCAAATAATACTAAAACTAGTAAATCTAAAGTGATTAATTCAAAAAATTTTGACGGAAATTATATTCATTATGGAGTTAGAGAGCATGGTATGGCTGCTGTTATGAATGGATTGGCATTATATTGCGGAATAATTCCTTATGGTGGAACTTTTTTAATTTTTTCTGATTATTGCAAACCATCGATCAGACTTGCTGCTTTAATGGGATTAAAAGTTATTTATATTTTTTCTCATGACTCCATTGGGTTGGGTGAAGATGGTCCAACGCATCAGCCTATAGAACAATTGACTGGCTTACGAGCAATACCAAATCTAAATGTTTTTCGTCCTGCTGATATAAACGAAACTCTGGAATGTTGGGAAATAGCTTTGAAAAGCAAAAATACACCAAGCGCAATAGCTTTATCGAGACAAAAATTACCATATATTAATCCTAAATTCTCAGAAAAAAATGAATGCGAAAATGGTGCTTACGTAGTTAAAATGGACTCACACAATAGCAAAGTCACTCTTATTGCATCTGGATCTGAAGTAGAGCTTGCTCTAAATGTGCAAAAGGCACTAAAAGATAATAATATCGAGTCCAAAGTAGTTTCAATGCCATGCCAAGAACTATTCGATAAAAAATCTGATGATTATAAAAAAGATATTCTAGATAATGAGTCTTTAATTGTTACGATTGAAGCTGGAAATGTTTCTTCATGGAAAAAATATTTAGGGCAAAAAGGTTTAGCTTTAGGAATTGATCGATTTGGTGAGAGTGCTCCCTATAAAAAAGTATATGAACATCTTAATTTATCAGTCGAAAAAATAGTTCTGGCTATTCAAAAAAATCTTCGAAATTAACAATAGTTTAAATGACCAAAATAAAATTTTTTTCTGAAAACATAGAAATTCAGAATAAAACAATAATTTTAAGATTAGATTTAAACGTCCCATTAATTGAAAAAAAAATTCAAGACAAAAGTAGAATTTTTATAAGTTTGCCCTTTTTAAAAGACTTAATTAAGAAAAAAGCTAAAATAATTATTATAAGCCACCTGGGAAGACCAAAGAGTAAAGAAAACAGTGAACTATCTTTAACACCGATTTATAAATTTCTCAAAGAACAATTAAAAACAAATATTTATTTTTATATGGGGGATATAAACGAAGAAACAAAAAGTAAATTTGCATATTTAAAAGAAGGTGAGATTATTTTACTAGAGAATATAAGATTTTTTGATGGAGAAAACAAAAATGATGATGGTTTTGCAAAAAAACTAGCCTCACTTGGAGACATTTATATTAATGATGCTTTTTCTTGTTCTCATAGAAAGCAAGCTTCAATTCATAAAATTACTAAGTATGTAAAAAATTGTTACGGGGGACCACTTTTAAAGAAAGAAGTTGATGCAATTAATGCAATTATTTTAAATAAAAAAGAACCTGTCACTTGTATTATTGGGGGTTCAAAAATTTCTACAAAAATTAATGTGATTACAAATTTAATAAAAAAGGTAAATAATATTATCATCGTTGGCGCTATGGCTAATAATTTTTTAACCTTTAAAGGTTTCAAAGTTGGAAAATCTTTAGTGGAAGAAAAAACTCATGAAATAATTAAAAATATATATAGCGAAGCTAAAAAGCACAATTGTATTATTTCAATCCCAGATGATTGCAAAGTCTCAACCGATTTTAAGGGAATTGGTAATATAAAAAAAATAGAGTCAATAAATAAGGAGGAAATAGTGTTAGACATAGGCCCAAAGACAGTTGAAAAAATTGAGAGTGTTATTGATCAGTCGAAAACTGTTTTGTGGAATGGACCAGCAGGATATTTTGAGAATAAAAGTTTTTCAGAAGGTACATTGGCGATAGCAAAGAAAATTTCTGATAATACGTCAAATAAGTCTCTTATATCTATACTGGGAGGCGGAGATACTATTTCAGCAATAAATAAAAGTAATGATAAATTTACTTTTACACACTTATCAACAGCAGGTGGAGCTTTTTTAGAATTTCTCGAGGGAAAAGACTTGCCCGGCCTTAATGTTTTAAAATAAATACTTATTATGAAATTAGAAGAAATAGCAAAAAAAATGTGTGCTAAAGGCAAAGGAGTACTAGCTGCAGATGAAAGTACTGGCACAATCGCTAAAAGATTTAAAAGCATAAACGTGGAAAACACTGAACAAAATAGATTGGTTTTTAGACAAACCCTCTTTAGTTCTGCGGCAATGAAAAATTATATTGGAGGTGTCATTCTTTTTGACGAAACAATTAAACAAAAAAGTACGTTTGGTCCAACCATCCCTGAGTTAATCTCAAAAAATAATGCCATTCCAGGTATTAAAGTTGATAAAGGAGCCAAACCTCTCTCTGGTTCGCTAGATGAAACCGTTACAGAAGGATTAGATGGTCTAAGAGAAAGATTAAAAGAATATTACGATCTTGGAGCAAGGTTTACAAAATGGAGAGCAGTTTACAAAATTGGAAGTAAATTTCCCTCTAAACAATCTATTAAATCTAATGCTCACGCACTAGCTAGATACTCAGCGCTTGTTCAAGAAGCAAACATGGTTCCAATTGTTGAACCTGAGGTCTTAATGGATGGAACACATGATATTGATAAATGTTATCAAGTTACTACCGATGTATTAAATGAAGTTTATAATGAGCTTGAGGTTCATAAAGTTGATCTGAAGGGAACCGTATTAAAACCAAATATGATATTACCTGGATCCGACTCAACAAAAAAATCTAGTTCTGAAGAAATTGCAAAAAAAACACTCGATTGCTTGAAAAAAAATGTTCCAAGCGATGTTACTGGAATTGCTTTTTTATCTGGAGGGCAGTCAGAGATAGAATCGAGTAAAAATTTAAATGAAATTAATAAGATTAATGATACAAATTTTTTAATAACTTTCTCTTATGGTAGAGGATTACAAGCCAGTGCATTAAAAGAATTTGGCAAAGATCAAAAAAACCAAAATAACATTCAAAAAGCTTTTGACCATAGAGCAAAAATGAACGGGTTGTCCTCTAAAGGAGAATGGTCTGAAAATTTGGAAAAAGAAACTGCGGCTTAATTAGCTTGAAAAAGTTAGTATATTTAATATCCCCGAAAAAAATAGATAATAGTTTTTATATAAGCTTGAATAAAGTTTTATCTGCAAAGAACGTCAAATTTTTCCAATTAAGATTAAAACGACAAAAGAGGAATAAGATTTTACAAATTGCAAAAAAAATTAGACAAATTACAAAAAAAAATAAAGTAAAATTTATAATTAATGATGACCCGGTTATCACAAAAATATCTAATGCAGATGGGTGTCATTTAGGTCAAAAAGATGGTTCAATTATCTATGCAAAAAAATATCTAAAAAAAAAGATTATTGGTGTAACCTGTCATAATTCTAAGTTGCTAGCTAATTTAGCAATTAAAAATAAGGCTAATTATCTCGCGTTTGGTTCTTTTAATAAATCAAAATTAAAACCTAATGCAAAGAAAGCTAATTTAAATATTTTAAAATGGGCAAAAACAAATATAAAAAAACCGATTGTAGCTATAGGCGGAATAAATAATCTGAACTATAGAAAAGTATTAAAATCTGGTGCAAAATACATTGCAATATCAAGTTATATTTGGGATAACAAAAAATTAAAACCTGAAATTGCGATTAGGAAATTTAAATGAAAATAACTGCTATTGAAATTAAACCTGGAATGATAATTGAACATAAAAACGATTATTGGAACGTTTTAAAAACACAACACGTTAAGCCTGGGAAAGGTGGTGCATTTAATCAAGTAGAATTAAAAAGTGTTATTAAAGGAACAAAGTTAAATGAAAGATTTAGATCTAGTGAAACAGTTGAAAAAGCGGAAGTAGATGAAAAAAAATTTAACTTTTTGTACATCGATGGAGAAAATTGTCACTTTATGGATAATAAAACTTTTGAACAAATTGAAATACCAAAATCCATAACTGGCGAAAAATATAAACTTTTAAAAGAGAATCTTGAAGTTACAATTTCTTTTATGGAGGAAAAACCAATTTCAATGGAACTTCCTAACAATATAGAATGCATAATAGAAAGTACCGATGCTGCAATAAAAAATCAGACAGCATCCTCCTCTTATAAACCTGCATTATTAGACTGTGGAATTAAAATAGATGTTCCTCCTTTTATTGAAAGTGGAGAAAAAATTATAATAGATACTCGTACATTAGAATACGTAAAGAGAGTAAGCTAATGAGGTTAAACTCCCCACAAATTAACATGATGACTAGAGCTTGTATGAAAGCCTCAAGATCTATTATAAGAGATTATGGAGAGATAGAAAATTTACAAGTTTCTACTAAAGGTCCTGGGGACTTTGTATCATCGGCAGATAAAAGAACTGAAAAAATTTTAATTGAGGAATTGCAAAAAGCTAATCCTGATTACGGCATTATAACTGAAGAAAGTGGTATAATAAACAAATCTAATACAAAAAATAGATGGATAATAGATCCAATAGATGGAACTATGAATTTTATAAATGGTATACCTCAATTCGCAATTTCTGTTGGTTACGAACAAGAAGATGAGATCAAATGCGGAGTAATATTTAATCCAATTTTAAACGAAATGTTTTGTGCAGAAAAGGGAAATGGAGCTTACTTGAATAATTCTAGAATAAGAGTTTCAAAGAAAAAAAAAATTAAAGATGCATTACTTGTTACTGGAGGACCAAAACAAGCAAGTAAAATTAAAGATAAAATATTTTCTGAATACATAAATGTGTCTAAACATGCATCTAATGTAAGAAAATTTGGTAGTGCAGCTTTAGACATGGCATACGTTGCATGCGGAAGGTTTGATGGTTATTGGCAAAGGGAACTAAATTATTGGGATATCGCGGCTGGTATAATTATTTTAAAAGAGGCTGGTGGATTTATTGACTTTTTTGAAACTGACGCTGAGTCACCCTTGAAAAGGAACGTTTTAGCATCTAATTCAATCATACATAGCGAATTAAAGGATTTAATTTTAAAAAAAAATATTGAGTAAAAACGGTTAATAATATAAAACTCGCTTCATGAAAAAAAACATACACCCTAACTACCATAAAATTAAAGTTGTAATGACTGATGGAAGTGAATTTGAGACAAGGTCTACTTGGGGGAAAGAAAATGATACTTTAAAATTGGATATCGATCCAAAGTCCCATTATGCTTGGACAGGTGGAACACAAAAAATTCTAGATAAAGGAAGAGTAAGTAAATATAACAAAAAATTTAGCAACCTAAGAAAAAAAAAATAATTTATGTCAGAAGCGCCATTTATGCCAAAAGCTACTGCTGTTTGGCTAGTAGAAAACACAACTTTAACTTTTAAACAAATTGCGGAATTTTGTAATTTACACGAACTTGAAATAAAAGGAATCGCAGATGGAGACGTTGCTAAAGGTATAAAGGCATATAACCCAATTTTAGCTGGTCAACTTTCTAGGGAAGAGATTGAGCAATGTTCAAAAGATCCAAATAAAAAATTAAGTTTAATTAAAAAAGTTGATGAAATAGAAGTTAAGGAGAGAAAAAAGCCTAAGTATACTCCGTTGTCAAAAAGGCAGGACAGACCAGATGCAATATTGTGGCTATGTAAAAATGCTTCAGAATTGAATGACGGACAAATTTCAAAACTAGTCGGAAGTACAAAGGGAACTGAATCACTAATAAGAAAAAGAAGTT
>MDTG01004528.1_pt1 | contig 12005 bp, 12 predicted proteins | sample 811421 | NCBI WGS metagenome assembly MDTG01 (sample SAMN05326645, study PRJNA326480) | marine metagenome | isolation source: seawater | place: Pacific Ocean: South East | collected 2011 | reverse complement strand
TATTAATAAAAAATCAGAAACTTTGTTAAAAAAATAATTATCAGTCCAATTTTTAATCCAATTTACACCTTTTACATAGTTTTCAAAATTTTCTACCTGATAGTTTGGAGCTGCACCTGCTTTAGCCCAAACTTCTAACCATAAATCCATTCTTTGAATTTCTTTAATATTTAATGTCCAAGAAAAATTATCCCCAAAACAGGTTGAGCTTACAGGATAAATTAAACAGCCAGTGTTAATTATATTATGAAAAAAAAATAGTACTCCAAATATTGCAAAACAAAAAAACAATTTAAAATTAAAATTTTTTTTTAAAAATGGATTAATTTTTAGAAGATACAGGGTAATTGGAATAATTAAAAAATAAAAAATGAAATAAACTTTGAATGAAAAAATTATAAATAATAAAATCAGATTAACATAAATTTTTTCTATATTTTCTCTATTTAAAATGTTGGAAATTAAGTTTAAAAAAATTACTGAGAGTAATATCTGGCCACCCAAGTCTGTTCCATATTCAGACAACCTAGTAAATTTTGTATTAATTATTAAAAAAAAAATTAATGAAAATAAAAATATCAAATTTCGCTTATCAATATTTTTAATAATTTGTTGAATCAAAACAAAATTAACAAAAATTAATATTAAATAATTAGGTAAATTAAATAAATAATATTTTAATATTGGAATAAACTTTAATGAATTTAGAAACAAAATTGAGGAATGGTGCCTATATCCATAGTTTAATAAGCCCATTCCAAACGAAATTTTATTTTCTGATAAATTTAAAGCATAAGGCAGATGATAATACGGAAAGTCATCGTGATTTTTCGATATTATAAAAAAACTTATTGTTAAGATAATTAAAAAAAACAAAAATTTAAATTGTTTTTTATCAAATTTTTTAAAATTTAAACAAAAAAGTATTATTCCAATTAAGAGAATAAAAATATTATGCAATGAATTATGAGGTGTAAAAAAAATTGATAAATAAGAAATATTTATTAAAAGAAAAACACCAATTAAGCCTAATTCACCTAAATTGAGTTCAAATTTTTTGTTAAAGATTATGTTTTTAAAAAAAATTCCATAACCTATGTATGATAAACTAAAAAGTGATATTAATAAAAAAATTGATATTATCTGAAAAAAATGAATTATCATAAAGTTTAAATATACTAATGAATTTTATTATCCAAGACATAAATCATATAAAAAAAATAGGTGTTATTGATAGAATTACGATAATTATTTACTCTTTTATTCCAATCTTCCTAATAATTGGAACAGGTGTTGCTGAATTAGCTGTAATTACATTATCTCTTAAATTTTTGATAGAATTTTTTTTAAAAAAAAAAATTAAATTACATAATAAAAATTTAATTTTTTTTTTTATTATTAATTTATTTTGCATTGATAATAAATTTGGTCTTTTCTGTAAATATTGAAAATTCTTTTCTAAGAAATATATTTTTCATTAAATATATAATCTTTACGATTGGAACGATTGATTTTTTTTCAAAAAGAAAAATCGAATTATTTTTAATCTTTAAAATATGGATTTTAATTTTAACTTTTTTTTCTTTTGATTTGTTTGTTCAATTTATAACACAAAAAAATATTATAGGTCTCGAGTCTCCACTTAAATATCATCGAGTTTCAGGTTTTATGGGTGATGAACTTAAAGCAGGATCTTTAATTTTATTTTTTTGTTTTATTGTTTCAGGTTACCTTATTGATAATGATAAAAATAAAATCAAGGGTCTAATTTTACTTTTTCTATTTATAGCAACTATTTTTATTACTGGTGACAGATCAAATTTTTTGAAATCGATAGTAATTTCTTTTTGTTTAATATTTTTTATAGATAGAAGGCTTATAAATAAATTCATAATCCTATTCCTTATTATGGTAAGCTTTGTTTTTTTTATTATTTCAACACAAGAAGTTTTTAAAGCAAGATTTAATAACTCTTTGTTTAAAAATCTTTCTCAAAATAATTTTAATATTGTTAAATTTGTTAATAAAACTGAATATGGAAAAATTTTTAATTCAGCATATCAATTATTCCTAAAGAAAAAAACCTTTGGTGTTGGTAATAAAAATTTTAGGATTTTATGTGAAAAAGATTTTCAAAAAAAATACCCTTTCACCAAAAACCTTGAGGGAGCAAAATGCAACACCCACCCACATCAAATTTATTTTGAAATATTAGTAGAACATGGAATTTTTGGATTTTCGATATTAATCATCACTTTATTAAGTTTTATATATCAAAATTTTCGATTTATTCTGAAAACTAAAAATTTTTTATTATCGTCTCTTTTTTTTTCAAATTTAGTTGTATTTATACCAATACTTCCTGGAGGAAGTTTTTTTACTAGCTTTAATGCAATTATTTTTTGGCTAAATATTAGTCTTTTTTACGCATACAAAAATATATGCAAAAAAGAAAGAGGTTTGCTATCAGAGTAAAAGAATAATCGATTGTTATAAAATTTTTTTTGTTAATAAGCTTGTAGTATTTGTAAGCTTCTAATCTTCTTTTAAACCAGTTATAATTAAAAAATTTAAAATTTTTATTACTCTCATTTTTGTCATGTTGATAATAATAAGTTAATTCTTTATTTAGAAAAAGCGTTTTTTCCCTATTCGCATCTGCTAAAGCAGCAACTCTAAAATCTAAAGTTGTTAAAGGAAATTTTTTTTGGAAAAGTTTTTTTTTATTTTTTTTTATAATTTCTTTTTTTATTGATATGCAGCTTTGTGGTGGGAACTGAGGCCATTTATTGTTTCTAAATCCATAAACCTGATCCTTTGAAAAAATTTTATTATTTGAGTCTATATAGACTGGTTTATCAAATACTATATCCAATTTATTATCTGTGTTAAAATGATATTCAATTTGAGATAATTTATCTTTTTTTAAAAAATCATCGGAGTCTAAGAAGCATATTATTTCTCCCTTTGCTTTTTTAAGTCCCTGGTAATATGAATTAAGCTGATAATATGTATTAAAAATTGAAATATTTTTTATTTTATCAGTTTTTATTAATTTAATTTTTCCTTTAAATTTTTTTAGCCTTTTTAAAGAATTATCAGTTGAATTATCGTCAATAAATATTATTTCAAAATTTTTTTTAATGTCTTGCTTAATACAAGAATTAATACATTTTGCTAAATATTTTTCACCATTGTAATTAGCTATTAATATTGAAATTTTAGTTTTTCTCATAAGAATAATTGTTAAGTAATTTTAAAAGTATTTTTGAATGGGAATCAGTTGAATACTTGTTTGCAAATTTATTTGAGGCAATACATTTTTTTCTTAAATCAAAGGTTTTAATTTTTTTGAATTTATCAATCTTTTTTAAAAAGTCATTTTTGTTATTTGTTTGAAATAGAAAAAAATTCTTTCCCCTTGAGGAAATTTCTTTTGGTCCACTTTTACAATCAGAGGAAATAATTGGAATAAAATTACTTGCGGCCTCTACTAATACAAATCCTGGATCTTCCCATAAAGATGTTAAAATAAAACAATCGTGAGATTTATAAAATTTTTTAACATTTTTTTGATATCCTACTAACTTAATATTTTTTTCTAGATTTTTTTTTTTAATCAACGCTTGTAGAGTTTTTCTCTCTTCACCTTCTCCAGCAATAGTTAGGGTATCATGCCTATTTCTAATTAAAATTTTTTCGAAACAATCTACCAAAAAAGTAAAATTTTTTTGCTTCGTTAGTCTTCCAATTGCTAAAAATTTATTTCTTTTTTTGTATTCCCGATAATTTTTATTTTTCAAGTCTTTTGTTTCTAAAATTGGATCCCTTAACAAATGTATTTTATTTTTTTTAAAAATTTTAAGTTTTATTAATCTATTTTTTGTTTCAATAGTTGGTGATGTCGCAAAAAATATTCTTTTTTCTGAATAATTCCAAAAAATTTTTCTAAAAAAATTTAATCTTGGTAAGCCTGAAATTCGTAAAATAATTTTTGTATCTAGATTGAAAAAATTCTTTATCATTATAGGTATTGATGTTAGAAGATGAACAATCAGAAAATTTGGCTTATTTTTTTTTTAAAAAGAAATAAAGCGGGAAATAACTAAGAATAAAAATTAATACACTCGAGAACCTACTAAAAATATAACCTTTTTTTGGAATATACTTGTAAAACTTAAATTTTTTAAAAAGATCAATTCGATATTTTTTATCAATATCATCCCATTCTCCAGCAACATTGATTATTTTTGTTTCAAAACCTTTTTTTTTATTTAAGGATTTACAAGAATTTAAGACAGATTTTACTGTTGCCACTTTGGACAAATGCGGACTCCAGTAATATACTTTCATAAATTCCTATTTTAATTATATTTATTTATATGCAATCAAAAAAAAAAATTAAATTGTTTATATTTCAGCCGTATCCAAATTTTGGTGGAGCCGACAGATCCATAATTAAATTAATAAATGGTTTAAATTTTAATGATATTACTTTGATTAGTCTATCAAAATGTAATTATAACCAATATTTAAATAAAAGGATTAAATTTAAAATATTAAAAAGCGACAGAACTCTTTTTTCTATCACTGAGCTGAGAAATTATATAAAAGAAGAGGCTTCAAAAAATAATTTTACAAAAAATATCATTATTTCTAACCAAAATTTTGCGAATGTCATAACAATGATATCTTTAAATAAATTTAAAGATATTAAAAAAATACTTATTGAAAGAAATCACCTAGATGAACTTAAATTTTACAATAATTTTAAAGATTATATAAAAAAAAAAATTATATTATTTCTTATAAAAATCTATTATTCGAAGAGTGATGCTATAGTCGGAATAAGCAAAAAATTAAGCACTGATCTCAAATATTATATTAATTCAAAAGTTATCACAATTTACAATGCATCTTTGGAGGAAAATATAATTCAAAATAATGAAGCAAAAAAGATTAAAAAGATTAAATTTAATTTCAAAAAAAAAATAATTTTGAATGTAGGTTTTTTTGAAAAACAAAAGGATCAAATAACTATTTTAAAATCTATTAATATATTAAAATATCATTATAAGAATTTTGTATTAGTTCTAATAGGAAAAGGGAAAGAATATGAAAATTTGAAAAATTATATTAAAAAGAATAATTTGGAAAAGTTTATTAAGATTTATAAAAATATCGAAAACCCAAGTTTATTTTTTAAAAAGGCTGATTTATTTATATTAAGTTCTATATATGAAGGATTAGGAAATGTTTTAGTGGAAGCTTTAAAATATAATTGTCCTGTAATTACCTCAGATTGTAATGCTGGGCCAATGGAAATTATAAAAAAAGGTAAATATGGTGATTTTTTTCCTCCTGGTGATTATGAAGGTTTAGCAAAAAAAATTTTGAACCACTTAAGAAATCCTAAAAGACTCAAAAATAAAGCAAAGTTGTCTAAAAAATATATAAATAAGTTTTCACTTAAAAATAATATATTTAGATTTAATAGGTTGTTTAAAAAAATATAAATTTAATTAATTATTGATTGAATTTTATCTAAAAAATATTTTTTTCCAGTTTGTAGATGACAATTTTCTAAAATTGACTTTGAATTAGCTACTAATTTTTTTCTCAAACCAATATTATTTACCAATATTTCTAAATTATTTTCTAAATTTTCAAATTCAAGATCATAAGGTAAATAAGTTTCCCCTTCATAGTAAATATTTGGCCAAGTTTCAATATTTGACATATCAGCTGTCATAAATGCTACTCCACACTTAATAGCTTCAAACTCTCTATAACATACTTCTCCCCATCCATAAGCACCAATCGAAACTTTAGAATTTCTTAATGTTTTATAATAATCTTTTTTGCTAAATCTTCCCTCTATAATTCCATTTTTATTTTTTAGATTATTCAAAATTTCTCTTAATTTTGTTCTCTGAAATCCTACTGAAGCACGATAAAAATTTCTATTCATTAAAGAAAAGTAGTCATATTTTTTCTCATCTTCATTCCAATTTTCAAAAAATGGTAATTTCATCCTAAATTCTTTTTTATTTAAATATTTCAAATTTATTAGTTCCAAATAATAATTTATTTTTGAAAAACTTATATAATCAAAAAAAAATGCTACGCCAAGATTCCATCCTAATATTAATTTTGAAAGATACTCAGGATTTAATAATTCTTGATCATAATCTTTAGAATCTTTAATATTATATTTTTTGATATAATAGTCTGTATAAAACCTTCCACCTTCAAGCTTTTGGAAATAAGTTTTTTTATTTTTATAGAATTGTTTTTTTACATATTTTTTTATGTAAGGAAGAACTTCAAATTGGGTTGTTCCAGCACTATCCCTCATATCAAACCAATATAAGTTGCTATTTTTTTTACTAATATCCTTAACATTTTTTAAATCAACTCGACCATTTATCTCGGAAAAAGATCTTGAATTTAGAAACAAATGATCAGCTTGAAGGAATTTATCATTTAGTGAAGAAAAAAAATTTACTTCAATTCCTTGATCTTTTAAGTCTTTTTGGTACAAAAAAAACCAATTCCAAAATCCATAGTACAAACCAAGCTTTCTGGCCTCCTCATTAATTAAAATATGAATTTTTTGTTTCATCAATAAATTTAAATAAATTTTTTTAAATTAATTTTATAAATATTTACGATAATTTTTTTCAAAGGAATTTCTATAAATTTAAATGACAAAATAGAGAGAAATAAAGTAATTAATATCGCAATAATCACTGAATAATTTTCAAATCCTAATTTATTAAATTCTCTAATTGTAATTATACCAATGGCATTATGTAATAAATACCATGAAAAAGAGACAAGCCCAATTTTAGATAAAAGATTAAATTTAAAATCAATTTCTGTTTTAAGTAATATCGTCGTAATTAAAATTATAGTTAAAAAATATATTTCTAAACCAGAATACCTTTCATTAATAAAAATATTAAAAAATATTAATAAAGTAATCAAAGAAAATGAATTAAAATTTTTTTCTTTAAAATTATATATCATTAAGCCAATCAAGAACAAATTTGCGTGAGGCGAAATTGAAGAAAAAAAGAAAAACAAGTTTTTATCAATTAATATTATTATATTTAAAATAGCTGCAAAAATAGCCCAAGCAATAATAGCTTTATTTAAGTCTTTAAAGATAAAATATAGAACCCCAAAAAAAATATAAAATTTTAACTCAACTATTAAAGCCCAATAAATTCCATCTATATATGTATAGTTTATGCCAGGTATGAAGTTTGCGAATATTAAATTCATAAAACCTGTAAACCAATCTACTTCTCTTCCTGGTAAATCGAAAAAAGTATAAAAAATTAATGTGGTTATGCCACAAAAGAAATAGGCAGGATAAATTCTAGCGAATCTTCTTATTGCAAATTCAAAGAAATTTGATGTTTTTATAATTGTTAAACCAATACAATAACCGCTGACGATGAAAAAAATATCTACTCCTGACCATCCATATTTTGCAAGCGCTAAGGACCAGCCGTCTGTTCTAAGCAAATATTCTGTTGGGTAATGTGAGGTGTAATGAAATAAAACAACAAATATAATTGCAACTCCCCTTAGTAAATCAACATTTTCTAATCTTTCATTAACTTTAGGTGTCATAATATTTAATTGAAACTATATATAGTAATTATAATAATAATAAGCAAAATAAACTTATGAATTTTTATAAAAAACTTTTTTTAACAACATTAACGATTGTAGTTGCAATAATATTCACTGTAAAATTTACATTATCGTCAATAGAAAATAAGATAGTAGAAATTTCAAAATCTGAGAAATTTTATAATTTTATAAGCCAAAGGATAAAGTATGAACTGAATAGACATTCGACTAAAGAACTATCTGAGGATGAGGTAAAATTCTACACCAATGAATTTAATAAGATTCTTTTAAAATGGAAACCTGTAATAGATAGGTTAAGTATTCAAAATTCTAAGTAATGAAAATTTCGATAAAAAACAATTATAAAATAATTGTTTTTGCTATTTCGATTTTTTCATTTTGTATTTCGATCTGGCAATCAACTTATGTTTATGACGCTCATCATTGGGGACTTATGGCATCTAATGCTTTTGACTTATTAAATAACAAAGTGCCATATAAGGAAATATTCATTCAATATGGGATATTTACAACATTAATGCATTCAATTTTTATGAAAATTAGTGATCAAAGCGTGATTTCAATTTTTCTTTTTACATCTTTGATTTATTCAATTTCAATTTATTATTTCTTCTTAATTGTTAAAAATAAATTTGATAATCAACAAGCATTGTTTGCAGTCATTTGCTTGATTTTAATTCATCCCTTTGCAAATCATCCCTGGCATAATTATTTAACTTTCTTTTTTCTTATTTTGTCAATTTTTTGTCTAGAAAAAAAAAATAAAAAATACATTTTTATGTCTGGTATGTTTTTTGGTCTTGGCGTTTTATCATATGAAAAATTTTTAATAGTATTCTTACCGTTTTTTGTCAGTTTCGCTTTTATCAATCTGAGAAATAAGAAAATAAAAGATGTGTTAATTTTATTAATCGGTTTTTTAATTCCAACAGCGATTTTTATCTTTTACATTGTTGATAATCAAATATTTTATGATTGGATAAAGTATCATTCTATTAGCAGTCTTTATATTGGAGATAATTATATATTAGTTGTTTTAAACTTCTTAAAAGATTTATTATATACTGGAATTCAAAAATTTATTTTTGAACCATATTGGATATTTTTTTTAACTTTATTAATTCTAAACATTATTTTTTTATACATTTTTTTATTTAATAGAAAATTATTAAATAAAGATGATGAATATTTAGTCTATATTTCAATTATCTCTCTGTGTTCATTCTCATCTGCTATTCACTCACTAAATAGTTTCAGACTTGTTACGGGATCATTTATTGGAATATTAATTTTGATATTTTTTTTAAGTAAGATAAAGAATTCTGATACAAAAAATGTTATTTCATTAAGTATAATTATTATTCTTTGTTTGGGTATAAATTTTAAAAAAAGTGAAAATAACGATCGTTATGTAACTCCTATTGCATATGAATACTCTACTAATAATGAAATAAATTTTTTTAAAAATTTAAAACTGAAGAAAGATACTTGGGATCATACTCTTTTTTTTTACAGTAAAATCAGGGAAATAAAAAAAAAGTGTGTAGGTGTAGATTACGCGATAAATTATACGAATAATAATTATTACTATTTACTAATTTCTGAGTTATTTAAAACTTTTCAAATCAAACCTTGGATTGATCCAAAAAACACCATGGACAAGCAAACTATGAGACTCGTCAATCCTAATTTTGAGTCTAGTTTGAGACAAATGATACAAGATAATCTAACGATTATTGTTGCTGATTTATATTTCAAAACTCCTCAAAATTATAGTTACATCAAACTGCCTTATTCGTATAACAATAAATATAAAAAAATTTTAATTCCTAAAAAATGCAAAAATAAAATATGAAAACATTTATTTTATGTGGTGGGTTTGGTACTCGTTTAGATTATGAGGGTAAGTTAAAAGCTAAACCAATGATAAAAATTGGACCAAAACCAATTTTAATTTACATTATTGAAAATTTTGTTTTACAAGGTTTTAATGAATTTGTTTTATGTCTAGGACATAAATCTGAAACTATAAAAAATTATTTTTTAAAAGAGAAAAGAAAATACGTTAAAATCTTAGATAAAAAAAAAAATAATTTAAAATTTCAGTATAAGAATAAGAAAATTAACTTTATAGGTAATTTAATTTATACAGGAACTAATACAGGAACTGGAGGCAGAATTAAATTAGCGTACAATTCTCTTAATCTTAACGAGGACATTATGATGACTTATGGAGATGGTCTTTCAAATGTAAATATAAAAAAATTAATTAAATTTCATTATGAGAATAAATCTTTAGTTACATTAACTGCTGTAAAGCCAAAACATAGATATGGAATTATCAAGTTAAAAAAAAATAAAATTGATAAATTTGATAATGAAAATAAAAGTATTGATGTTTTTATAAATGGTGGATTTTTTGTTATAGATAAATTAGCAATAACAAAAATTAGAAATAACACTACATATTGGGAAAAAGAGCCCCTTAGTTATTATCTTAAGAAGAAAAAATTGTTTGCATTTAAACATAAAGGATTTTGGAAAAGTTTAGATACTATGAAAGATAAAAATGATTTTGATAATATGATTAAGCAAAACAAAAAACCATGGATAATAAAAAAAAATTAAAAAAATTTTGGAAAAATAAAAAAGTTTTCATTACTGGTCATACTGGATTTAAAGGTAGCTGGATGTCAATATTATTAAATATGTTGGAAGCAAATATATATGGATATTCACTTAAACCAAAAAAAAAATCTTTATTTAATCAAGCAAATTGTAAATACTTTTTTAAAAAAAACTTTTATGGAAATATTATCGATTTTGATAATTTAAAAAAAAAACTTTTAATAACAAAACCAAACATACTATTTCATCTGGCCGCACAACCCTTGGTGGGTCAATCTTTTGACAATCCGCTTGAAACTTTTCAAACAAATATTATTGGTACAGCCAATGTATTAAATGCTGTAAGAGATGTACCCTCTTTAAAGTCAATTGTTATTATTACTACTGACAAAGTATATAAAATAAAAAACTCTAATAGAGAATATAATGAATTTGATGAGTTAGGTGGGAAGGATCCTTATAGTGTTTCAAAAGTTTGTGCTGAACATTTAACAGCATCTTATATCGAGTCATTTTTTAAAAGAAATATCAGAAATAAGGTTTCAACAGCAAGGTCAGGTAATGTAATTGGTGGTGGAGATTATTCAAAATATAGATTATTGCCTGATATAATTAATTCTATAAATTTTAAAAAAAGTGTTCTAATCAGAAATCCTAAAAGTATAAGACCTTGGCAACATGTCATAGAGCCTACATTAGGATATTTAAAATTGGCTGAACTACAGTACAAGCAAAAAAAAATACATAAAAACCAAACTTGGAACTTTGGGCCCAATAAAACAAGCTTTGTTAAAGTAATTGATATTTTAAATATGATAAAAAAAGATTACAAAATTAAAATTAAGATAAAAAAAAATAAAGATTTTAATGAAACAAAAATTTTAAAGTTAAATAATAATAAAGCAAAAAAGTTTTTAAACTGGTATCCTAATTGGAATTTGCAGAAAAGTATAGATAGTGTTATGGAGTGGAATTCCAAATTTAAAAAAAACAAAAACGCAAAAAAAAATAGTGAAGATCAAATTAATGATTATTTAAAAGTAAGATGAAAATTTCATATGGAAAAAATGTGTATGACAATGCTGAGATAAGCGCTGTCTTAAATCAATTAAAAAAAACAACACAGATGGGTAAATCAGTTGCTTTTTTTGAAAAAAAAATAGCAAAATTATTTGCAAAAAAATATGGATTAATGGTTAATTCTGGATCTTCGGCTTTAACTCTTGCTACAAAAGTTTTAAATTTTAAAAAAAATGATGAAATCATAACTCCATGTTTAAATTTTGGCACTGCTCTTTCATCAATTATATTGTCAGGCGCAAAACCAATTTTAATCGACATTAACATTGAAACTTTGCAAATTGATGAAAAAGAACTTGAAAAAAAAATAACAAAAAAAACAAAAGCTATTATGGTTCCAAATTTAATTGGAAACATTCCTAATTGGAAAAAAATTAAACAAATAGCCAATAAATATAAATTAAAAATAATTGAAGATTCTGCTGATACATTGGGTGCAACAATTAATGCAAAACCAACTGGGATTTATAGCGATATATCAATAACCAGTTTTTATGGTTCACATATAATTAGTTGTGCAGGAAATGGTGGAATGTTCATGACAAATAACAAAAATTTTTATGAAAAAGCAAAGGTTTTAAGAAGTTGGGGAAGAATGTCTACTCTTATAAAAGACTCAGAAAATATTA
>MDTG01340493.1_pt1 | contig 12006 bp, 11 predicted proteins | sample 811421 | NCBI WGS metagenome assembly MDTG01 (sample SAMN05326645, study PRJNA326480) | marine metagenome | isolation source: seawater | place: Pacific Ocean: South East | collected 2011 | reverse complement strand
AATTAATTCTAAAACTAATTTAAGAAAAATTTTGGCATGAGAAAAAAAATTTTACATTTAAGTTATGATGATTTTACAGGAGCTGGTTTAGCAGCATTAAGATTTCATAATAATTTAAAAAAAAATAACTTTGTTTCTTATTTATTAGTTAATAAGAAAAAAAGTAATTCCACCAATGTTATTGAGATAAATAAAAAAAATATTTTTAATCATTTTTTAAATAAATCTGAATTTTTCTTTTTAACTGAAAGAAATAAATATGCATTTTATAATAAAAATCGGTATTTAATAAATGATATAAATGAAATAAATTTTTTTGAAAAATTTAAACCTGATATAGTTATTTTTCATTGGATATCAAATTTTATTAATCCAATTTTATTTAAACAAATATACAAAAAATATAAATGTAGAATTTTTTGGAATATTATTGATATTGCGCCGTTAACTGGAGGATGTCATATCAATTGGGGATGTATAAATTTTAAAAGCACATGCAACAATTGTCCGGCTGTTGGAACATTGTTTCAAAGTAGACCAAAAAACACTTTAAAAAATAAAATAGAAATTTTTAAGAATTTAAAAGTTAATTTTTTATATACGGGCAAGTGGATGGGTAAACAAATAGAAAATTCATCAATAGCGAAAAATCATAAGAGTTATAAATTAATGATACCAGTCGATGAAAAATTATTCAAACCTAAGCCACTAATAAAAAGAAAAAATTCTTGGAGGATAAATACAAAAAAAAAAATTATCCTTTTCCGTTCTTCTTCACATTTGAGAAAAGGAATTGATATATTGGTATCAGCAATAGATCACTTGATAAACAAATCTTATTTTTTAAAAAACAAATTTTGTTTATTATCTATAGGCGATAAATTCGCTGAAGAAAGATTAAAAAATATAGATATAGAATATATTAATTTAGGCAATATTCGCTCTGAAAATAAACTTTCTGAAGTTTATCAACTATCTGACATATTTGTGTCACCATCTATAGATGATGTTGGACCAATGATGATTAATGAAGCAGTAATTTCTGGTTTGCCAGTTATTAGTTTTAACATTGGTGTAGCAGAAGATTTAATTATTAATAAAATTAATGGATATATTGTAAAAAAAAAAAGCTATAAATACTTATCTAATTCATTAAAGAAGTATTTAAATTCTAGCAATGAAGAAATAAATAAAATGAAAAAGAAATCTAGAGCCATAGGTGTAGAAAAAACAAGCCTTAAAAAGCACATAAAAATTTTTAATAAGATAATAAAAAGTTAATAATTTTATGATTATATTAGGAATCACAAACGATTATACAGCTGGTGCATGTTTAGTAAAAAATAATACCATTGTGGAATGTGTAAGTGAGGAGAGATTTACAAGAGTAAAACAAGATCGTAAATGGCCAGTCAATTCAATTAATTACGTTTTAAAAAGTCAAAAACTAAAATTAAAAAATGTAGATCAAATAGTATATGGTTATTCACAAGGCTTTAAAGCAGAAAAAGATTTGTTATTTTACTTTGATAGAATAGTTCACGAAACAAAAAATAACCCAGATGGTGTAGAAATTTTTAAAAATAGAATCGAGCAAGAAATTATTAGAGATGGAATAAAGAGAAATGAATTTATTGACTTTATAAAAAAAAATAAAATTGAAAATAAGTCTTCATACTTAAGACACCATGAATGTCATGGATATAGCGTATATTGTCTTTCAGAATTTAAAAATGCTCTGATAGTTACCGTTGATGGAAGAGGAGATTTTGAGGCTATAACGATTTCGCAAATTCGGAATGGCAAAATAAAAACTGTTTACCGATCCTCATCTAATGATAGCTTAGGATATTTTTATTCAAGAATAACAAAGCTACTTAACTTCACACCTCATAGACATGAAGGTAAAGTTACAGGCCTTGCAGCAAGAGGAAATCCAATGAAACTAATAAATGTTATGAAAAAGATGATTTATTATAAATCTGGAAAAATTTTTGCTCTCAACGGTGAATACTACAAGCCTTTTTTTACAGATGGTAATAATAAAAAAACATGGAGTAAGAAGGCATTAAAATTTTTCAAGGGACATTCAAAAGCCAATATTGCTGCAGCTGCTCAAAAACATTTAGAAGATTTATTAACAAAAATTATTAGATTTTATATGAAAAAAACAGGTGAAAAAAACTTATGTCTATCCGGGGGTGTTTTTGCAAATGTTCTAGCAAATCAAAAAATTAGAGAACTAAAAGAGGTTAAAAATCTTTTTACACTACCACATGTTGGAGATGAAGGTTTATCAATCGGAGCAGCCGTTGGTTACAACTGGTTAAAAAATAAAAAAAAAACAAAATTTAAAAATCTTTATCTTGGACCAAAATTTAAATTAAAAAAAAAATATTTAGAAAAGAAATATAAAGTAAAAATTAAAAAAATATCCAATATCACTGATTTTATGTTTGATTGTTTAAAACAGAATAAAGTTATTGGATTTTTGAACGATAGAATGGAATTTGGTCCTAGAGCTCTTTGCAACAGGAGCATAATTTATCATGCAAATGATATATCAATAAATGATAAGCTAAATAAAAGACTGAAAAGATACGAATTTATGCCCTTTGCACCAGTTACAGCTATTGAGTTAGCTAAAAGGTGTTACAAAGGCTGGAAAAGTTCACACTCATTATCTGAGTTTATGACAGTTACTTACAGCTGCACTAAAGAAATGAAAAAAAACAGTCCAGCAACAATACATGTTGATAATACTTCAAGACCACAAGTGCTTAGAAGGGAAAACAATAAGATAATACACTCATTACTTACAAAGTGGTATAAGGAGACAGGAGGATTATCATTGATTAATACTTCGTTTAATGCCCATGAAGAGCCAATAGTTTGTTCTCCAGAGGATGCAATAAAATCATTTAAAAAAAATACCGTAGATATTCTTATAGTTAATGGGTATCAGGTAATTAAATAACTATCAGTGATTATAAAAGTAGCGATAATTGGTAAGTATAGTTTTGTAGGTTACAATCTTTATAAAGGATTAAAAAAAAATAAAAAGTTACAAATAAAATCTTATTCTTTCGATAAATTTAGAAAATTAAATATATATGATAAATTTCATTACATAATAAATACTTCACTTACTAAAAAATTTAAGTTTAAAAAATATAATCAAAGGGAAGACATAGATTATCAAATAGCAAAAAAAATATTAAAAGAAAATTGCAAGCAAATCATACTCAGTACTAGAAAAGTTTATCCAAATAAGCCAAATTTGAGAGAAAATGCAATAGTACGACCACAAGATAATTACGCAAAAAATAAATTAATAAGTGAAAAAAAATGCATTAATTTAAACAAAACTAAAACTATTATTTTAAGGATTTCTAATATAATTGGTGGCAAAATTAAAAAAAATAGAAAAATTAACAAAAACTTTTATGAAAATTTTTTAGATTATTGTAAATCTAAAAAAAATATAAAATTTTTAAATTCGTATAAAGACTTTATCAGCTTCAATCAATTTATAAGAGCAATGAATAAAATTATTAGGGAAGACATATTCGGAGTCTATAATCTTTCTTTAGGAAATAAAATTTATGTCAACGAATTAATTGGGTGGTTAAATACATATAATAAAAATAAAAAATTATTTAATTTAAAAAATGAAAAAAGTTATGAGAATTTTTACCTAAATAATTCTAAATTGGAAAATCAAATTAAAATAAAATTTCTTAAAAAAGATTTAAAAAAAGATTGCGTTTCATTAAGTAAAAAAATATTTAAAAACTAGTATGAAGAAAATAATATTTTATAATCCATCATTTGAAACAGGAGGTGTAGAAAAAAATATTATTTCATTTTTAGGTCATTTAGATACTTTATCAAAGTACGTCCCAATCTTAGTTTCTACTGATAATATTAAAATAAAATTAAAAAAAAAAAAATATACCTCTATTCCAAAAATTAAAATAAACTTAAAGTTTCGTTTTTTTAAATATATTTTAAGTTTTTTTTATTTAGTAAGAATATGTTTCCAAAGTAATTGTATAATTTTAAGCTTTCAAAACAACATTTTTGCATTAATTGCATCAATTATTACAAATACAAAAATAATAGTAAGATTAAATACTTCGCCAGAAAAATATGTAAAATCTAAAATAATTAAAACAATATTTAAATTTATATACAAAAAATCCGATATTATTTTAGTAAATGATGAAGATTTTAAAAAAAGTGTGAAACTATATTTTGGCCTAAATGCCAGAATTGTTCATAACTGCGTTGATATTAAAAAAATAAATCAATACAAAAGATCAAAAATCAAGTTTAGTTTTTTCAAAAAAAACTATTTAAAAATCATTTCAGTGGGGAGACTTACTTTACAAAAAGATCATATGACATTAATAAAAGCTGTTAATAATTCTAAAAAAAAAAATAAGTTTAGAGTATTAATTCTGGGATCAGGAGACCAAAAAAAGAATATCGTTAATTATATAAAACAAAACAATTTAGAAAAAATTATTAAAATATCCGAATATAAACAAAATCCTTATAAATATATCAACCAATCAAATTTATTTGTCTTACCATCTAAATATGAGGGCTCTCCAAATATTCTTTTAGAAGTGGCGGCTTTAAAAAAATTAATAATTAGCACAAACTGCAGAACAGGACCTAGAATGTTGCTTGCAAACGGCAAAGGTGGGCATTTATTTAAAGTTGGTGATTACAAACAATTGTCAAAAATTTTAGACAATGTTCAATTAAAAAGCAAATTGGTAAAAAAAAAAATTAATCATTCATTTGGTTTAGTTAAAAAATATAGTGTTTATAGACAAAAAATAGAATTGCTAAATGCTTTAAAAAAAATTGAAAATTAGAATGAAAATAAATAAAAAATCAAATCCTTTTTTTTCTATTATCACTCCAGTTAAAAATGATAATAAAAATCTCATCAAAACTCTTTCTAGCTTAAAAAATCAAAAATTTAAAAATTTTGAGCATATAGTTGTAATTTCTGGAACAAAAAAAAAAATACCAAAATTTTTGAAAAGATCAAAAAAAATTAAAATTTTATATGGAAAAGATAAGGGAATATATGACGGAATCAATAAAGGAATTAAAGTTGCTAAGGGAGAGGTCGTTGGTACTCTTAATGCAGGAGACATATATACAAAAAACGCCTTAAAAATAATTTCTAAATATTTTAAAAATAAAAATATAGATTTTATTTTTGGAACAGTGAAAAAAGATGTAATCAAACATGGTTATAATCCTGAAAAAATATTCTGGTCATTTAATTTTTATCCTGCTCATTCTTCAGGTTTCTTTATTAAATATGCAGCACAAAAGAAAATCGGCTTTTACAGTTTAAAATATAAATGTTCATCAGATTATGATCTTTTTTATAAAATGATCAAAAAATATAAAATGAACGGGTTAGCAACCAAGAAAAATGAGATTATAGGTCAATTTCAACTAGGAGGATTTTCCCAACAGATTACTCTTCTAGAGCATATCATTGAAGAGACTAGAATTCGATATGATAATAATCAAAACAAATTAATAGTTTTAATTATAATGATTTTAAGGTTAATCAAAAATTTTTACAAATTAAATATTATAAAATATTTTAAAAATGAAAAATAAGATTTATTATTGGTCTCCATTTGTATCAGAAGTAGCAACTGTAAAATCAGTTATTAATTCAGCCTACTCAGTTAACAGATATTTAAACAAAAAATATGAATCTTACATAATAGATGTATTTGGTGAATTTGAAAAATTTGAAAGTGAAATAAAATCGAAAAATATAAAAATAATAAAATTTAAAAAAAGTAATATTATTAATTTTTTTCCAAAACCAGGATTTTTAAGAAGTAGAATTTTATATATTTTTATTTTTCTTAGATACTTTTTTCCATTACTTTTTCTTTTGAAAAAGAATCCTCCAAAAATATTAATGATACACCTAGTAACATCGTTACCTCTTTTTATTAATTTTTTTTTTAAGATAAAAACAAAAGTTATATTAAGAGTTTCAGGTTTACCAAAATTAAACATTTTAAGAAGATTTTTTTGGAAGCTTGTATTAAATAAAGTTCACTTGATAACTACTCCAACCGAAGCAACATTAAATGACCTGACCAACCAAAAAATAGCCGAAAGAAAAAAAATTTTAGTTTTGAGAGATCCAATTATTGTTTCAAAAGATATTATTTTAAAAAAAAATTCTAATTTTACAGATGGTGAAATTCCGCTTAATGAATATTTTATAAGTATTGGAAGATTGTCTAAACAAAAAAATTTCTTTTTTTTAATTAAAAATATGAAGGATTATTTAATAAGAAATGACACAAAAAAACTTATTATAATTGGAGAAGGCGAAGATAAGAAAAAATTATTAAACTTAATTGATGAATATAAATTAGAAAAACAAATATTTTTATTAGGTTTTAAAAAAAATATATTTAAATATTTAAAAAATGCAAAAGCATTTATATTAACTTCTTTTTGGGAAGATCCAGGTTTTGTTATTTTAGAAGCAGCCTACCTAAATATTCCGATAATATCTAGCGACTGCCCTAATGGCCCTAAAGAAATATTAGATGATGGAAAAGGCGGTTTTTTATTTAAAAATAATAATGAAGGTGATTTCAAAGAAAAATTTAACGATTTTTTAAATATTGGCAAATTAGAAATGCTTGAAAAAAAAATAATGGTAAAAAAGAAGACCAAAAAATTTAGTTTATTTCAACATTCATTAGATTTACAAAAAATATTAAACAATTTTTAATTTATGATCAAAGATAAAAAAGCTGCTGTTTATTTGGTGAGTTCAAGAAAAGAAATTTTAGAGAAAACATTAGTAAATTTTTATGAAAACTGGAATTATAATTTTGATTATCCGGTGTATGTTCACTATTGGGGCAGGGTATATGATGATGATAAATACATTGAACAAATTAAAAATAATATTTCAAAAAATATTTTTTTTAAAAAAATTAAAGTTAAAATTCCAGAAAGCTTAGATGAAAAAGATCTTTTTTATAATAGAAAATATAACGAGTACGTAAAAAAAAAATTTTCAAAGAAAAGAATTGGTTATTTGCATATGTTAAGATTTACAACAAATTTAACAAGTTATGGTGATCCAGGATGCTTAGTTAATGAACTAAAAAAGTATAATTTTTTAATGAAAATTGATGATGAAATATATATTAAAAGAAAAATTAATTTTGATTTAATCGATACAAGATATTGCCTTTCTACAGCTTTTTCTCATGAGAGGGTACCATTAAAAGTAAGAAAAGAATGTTCGGAAAATTTATTTAAATTTTATAAATATTATTTGAAAAAATTTAATATTGAGCCAAAAAGTAAGTTATTAAAAGACGCTATATTTAAAAATGATGAAAATTTATTTTTACAACTACCTTTGCCGGCAGGAAATTTAAATATTTACAACATTGATTGTTTTATTGAAAAAGGATGGGAAAAATACATTAAAGAACTTAATAATATTTCTGGAGATTATAAATATCGATGGGGAGATTGTGATACTATTGGTTTATTCGCACAAACACATTTTGATTATGCAATACATAACTTTGATTTAATTAAAAAAGGTTTTTATCTTCCTGAATTTCCAGACTCTGGTCCTGCGCCTGATTCTGATAGCATTTATAACTATTATAGCAATAATATATTTTTAAAAACCATAAAAAGATTTTACAAATTTTATTTAAGAATTAAAAATAGGTTTAAAATAAAAGATGAAAATTATTAAATATATTCAATATCACTTACAAAATATTTCTTACATGATAAGAAATAAATCGACATTAATAATGATAATTAAATATTTATCATCAGAATTAAAAAAATTATATTTTAAAAGAATTTATAGAAATAAAATAAATGTACTTTTATTATCTCTTAAAAATAATTTTACATTAGATATTAAATTTTTTTCTTACGAAAGATTTTATAATATTTTATTTATGTTTGTTGCTTTAAAAAAAAAGTTTAATAATAATTTAAAGATTTTAGAAATAGGTTCGTTTCAAGGCGGCACTTCTTTAGTGCTATTAAAATTATTTGAAAATTCAAGTTTGGATATTGTTGATACTTGGTCAGATGAATTTATCGAAGGAAATAAGGATTTTAAAAAAATAAAGTTTGGTAAAATTGAAGCAGATTTTGATAAAAATTTGTCCCAATATAAGCAAAAAGTTCAAAAGTTTAAGTCATCTAGTAAATCTTTTTTTGAAGAAAAATTTAATCAATCAAATAACCAGGATAAAAAATATGATATTATTTATATAGATGGGTCACACAGTTATGAGGATGTTCTTACAGATGCCAAAAATTCTTCAAAATGTTTAAATCTGAATGGAATTATTATTTTTGATGATTATTTATGGAAACAAAATGATGAACAACAAAACCCTATTAATGCTATAAATAAGTTTTTAAATGAAGAAATTAAATCTTTTGAAATTGTTTTTCTTTATCATCAATTAATTATAAAAAAGATAAAATGAAAAATATTTTTTATTAAAATAATAATATTGAAATGATTAAAAAAACTATTATTAGTTATAATTTGTTAAATAAACCAAAATATGAAACCAGGCATAAACAGTAATTTTGAAATCAACAGACCACTTTGGAAAAAAATTATAAAATCTTTTTTTAATTTATTTGGTTTGGAATTAACAAAAACTAATAATTTTATGCAAAGAAGAGAAAATTTAGTGGTTGAGTTAAAAGATGATAAATTTAGTAAAGAATTAATTGAAAAAGTTAATCCGTATATTAACTCTGCAACAATTCCAACTCGCTGGTCTTTGATACAAATAATGAGCTATTTAGATAGAAATAAAATTGAAGGTGATCTTTTAGAGTGCGGTGTTTTTAGAGGAGGATCGTTGGCTATGATATGTATTTTAGCGGAAAAATTTAAAATGAAAAAAAATATATATGCTTATGACACATTTGGAACAGGTCATTCAGTTTATTCAGATTATGATACTGACTTGAAAAATAACTCTAAAATTTCAAATAGAGAACATAAATATAAAGAAGGCTTTTTTCCATCTGAGGAGAATGTAAAAGAAAATTTGCAAAAACTTACTGTTAAAAGTGAATTTATGCCAAAGTTTATTAAAGGAAAAGTTGAAGAAACATTATATATTAAAGAAAATTTACCAAATAAGATCGCATTAGCTAGAATAGACACTGACCTTTACGATTCAACCAAACATGAATTAGAAGTATTTTATCCTAGGATTTCAAAAGGAGGTGTATTACAAATAAATGGTTATGGCGTAGGTGAAGGAGTCAAAAAGGCTGTAGATGAATATTTTAAAAATAAGCAAGTATGGATGCACAGAGTTGATTTTGGGTGCAGGGTTATGATTAAAGAGTAGTTTAATGAAAATTTTAACAAAAAATATAAATAAAAGTTTTGTAGTAGTTTTTTTTTTGTAATTTTTTTAACTGGCATAATTAACGTAAAAGATTATGGGGTTTCTTCAGATGAATATAATTCTAGAACAAAAGGTTTTATCACTTTAAATTATGTAGGTGAAAAAATATTTCCAGAAACAACCAGAAAATATAAAAAAGATAAAAATTTTACAGATTTACACAAAACTAAAAAAATAAAATATTATGGCGTTGTTTTTGAGACTCCAGCAGCGTTTTTAGAAATAATTTTTGGAATTAAAGATAAAAATAATCAATTTTTATTTAAACATTATTTAATATTTTTAACTTTTTTTTTAAGTTTAATTTTTTTTTATAAACTACTAAATAATAGATTTGATAATTGGCAACTAAGTTTGCTAGGAGTGATCATGATTTTTTTGTCACCGAGAATATTTGCAAATAGTTTTTATAATAATAAAGATATTATTTTTTTATCCTTTTTTATTTTTAGTCTTTATTTTGCATTTCGATTTATAGATAAACCAAGTAATAAGAATATTGTTTTATCATCTCTGTTTTGTGCTTTAGCTATTGATATAAGATTGGTTGCCATTATCTTTCCGGCTATTTTATTATTAGTATTTTTTGTTAGAGAATTAAAAAATAAAAAAAAAATAAAATATATACTAAATAGATTAACTACATATTTTGTATTTTTGGTTTTTTTTATAATTATATTTTGGCCGTATCTGTGGTCTAACCCAATAATAAATTTTTACGAAGCTTTTTTACAAATGTCAAATTATCCCCATGAAACATACAATTTATTTAAAGGTGAATATGTATCGTCTAAAAATTTACCGATCACATATATACCGATCTGGATAATTTTTACTACACCCATATGGTATATTGTACTTTTTTTTATTGGCATTTTTTATTTATTTAAAAATTTATTAGAAAAAAAAAATTCTGATAAGGATTTAGTAATTTTTTTAATTCTATTTTCAGTAATTTTTATCGTTATATTTTTAGGATCGACTTTTTATAATGGTTGGAGACAATTATACTTTCTGTATCCATTAATAATATATTTCTCTATTTATGCAGTATTTAATATGTTAATTTTTTTTGAAAATAAATTTAAATTTTTTTTAATATTTATTTTTTTATTTTCTTTTCTTAATACCTCATACTGGATGGTTAAAAATCATCCTCATCAATATGTTTATTTTAACTTTTTAGCAGGAGAAAATTTTAATAAAAAATTCGAAATGGATTATTGGGGTTTAAGCTATAAAGAAAATATAGAGTTTCTTTTAGATTATCAGAAAGTTGGAAAAATTAATTTATTTAATCTTAGTCATAATAAATTATATTATCCTTTGATGGGATTCAGTAAAAAACAAAAAAGTAGGATTAACGTTGTTCAGTCAGAAGAAGATGCTGATTATTTTATGACAAACTATTATTATATGAGTCCAGGGAAAGTAAATGATTTTTTAACAGAGAAATTAACTATATTAAATGTAATTAAAGTTGATAGTATTCCAATTAACACTCTTTTTAAAAAATAGTACATCGTGAATAATTTTTTCTTTAAAAAAAGTAATTTAATTTTCATAATAATATATTTTTGTATAGTAGTATTATTTTATAATTACTTTTTTAGTTTTCAGTTTGATAAAACTGAAATCTTAAATTTTTTTACAAAAAATAAGGAACAATTAGATTTTTACATCAACAATAACATTGTACAACTTACTATTTATTTTATTTTATTTTCAATATTGTGGACTATCTGTCTAGGTTTTGGACTACCAACTATGATGATAGCAGCTTATTTATTTAGTCCACTTAATGGTACCTTAATTTTAGTTTCTTCTAAAACTATAGGAGTAATTTGTTTATATTTTATTTATAAAAAAACTTTTTTTGGAAATTTGAACAAAAAAAACTTCTTAAAGAAAATTAATGAGAAAAATTTTTTTAGATATTTTAAAACTAATGAATTGTATCATTTAATTTTGATGCGATTATGTCCAGGTATACCAGTGCAATTTGCAGACATATTCCCATTAATAATAAATGTAAAATTTAAAAATTATTTAATTAGCAAATTTATAGGTTCCTTAATCCCTCATTTTATAATTATTAATTTAATTAATAAATTTTACGAAAATTTTGAAAAAAATCTAAATGCTGAATTTAACTTAGCAGTATCCAAGGAATTATTGCTTGCTTTCTTTATTTTTGGTTTCTTTATAATTATTAGCAATTTGTTAAAAAAAAAGTTAAAACTTTTTAAGTAACCAATTTATAAATGAAAATTAGTTTTGTTTTACCTTTCAATAATGAAAAAGCAAACTTATCATTGCTTCTTCCTTTAATTGAGCAGGAAATAAAAAAAGAAAATAACTTAGAATTTGAAATAAATTTAGTTGATGATCTATCATCTGATGAGAGTTATAGTTTTTGTGAAAAGTTTATTGAAGATAGTAAATTAAAAGCCAAATATAAATTATATAAATTAGATACAAAAGGTTATCAAACTGGTGCTTT